>Ga0102948_1000001_pt1 | contig 275767 bp, 262 predicted proteins | sample SalPonA_A_H2O_MG_FD_78211 | JGI IMG/M metagenome (GOLD analysis project Ga0102948, IMG submission 78211) | Water microbial communities from South San Francisco under conditions of wetland restoration - Salt Pond MetaG R2A_A_H2O_MG | ecosystem: Environmental > Aquatic > Non-marine Saline and... | reverse complement strand
TTGAAGAATATACTATTGAAGAATTTAACAAATATAGAATATATGCAGAAGAAAATATTTTTATGGAATTATTAAAAAGAAATAAAAAAAAGGAATTGTTCTTAAAATTAAAAGAGATTAAAAAACAAAATCAAAAAATTTCTCCATATATTGTTGAATATTATTTAGAAAATAATGTTGAGAATAAAGAGAATATTATTTCTCAAATTAAATTATTAAAAAATAAATATAATATGAAAGACTTTCCAATTGAAATGGAAGAAGAATTAGAAAAACAAATCCAAGAGATTTTAAATAAAGACAATATTGATATTTCAAAAGAAGAGACAAAAGAATTGTCAAGAGAAATTACTAAAACAATCATAAATATGTATAAATAAAAATATTTATTTTTAAAAGACTTTTATTATTTATAATATATAAATATACAAAGTAGGTAATTATGAAAAATATTTATATATTAGAGGAAAATGAACCATTTAATGAAAATAATTTCAAAGAAAATGATATTGTTTTACAAAGAACAACTAAAACTGAATTTACATTAGAGTTTAAAATACTTAAATTACATATCATAACTTCTATGAAAACCATTTCATTAGATAGACTATTTAAATATATTTAATCTCTTGGACTTTTATCTAATGTATCCATTAGATTTTTATCTATTTCAGAACTTGTTTGAATAACCTTAGCATTTAATTCAAAAGCTAATCTTGCAACTTTTTGATCTATTAAATCAGGTAAAATACCTGGACTTTCTAATCTTGTTTCCATTGCAATAGGACTTCCACTTGGTGCTGATACTATTTCTGTATCAATCCTTTGATAATTATCTGTATTAACATTTGCTATATTGTTTGCACTATTATTCAACATTGTTTGATGTGCAATCATAGAGTTGAGATTTGAAGAAATATTCATAGTAAATCCTTTTTTATTACAATTATAATTTTTATTATGATTTTTCAATCTTATAAACTTCCTTTTATATTTTATTTCATTTATTTTTGATATAATTTAAATAAAAAAGGTATATATATGAAGAAAATTACTTTCTTTTACTCTGTAATGAATTCAGGGAAATCTCTTAAACTTATACAGGACCATTATAATTTTCAAAGAGTAGGTAAAAATACTTTGGTATTAAAACCATCATTAGATACAAGAAATTATCATTCTGTTAGCACTAGATTAGGGGAAATCTCTATTCCTGCTTTTGCTTTTTCACCTGATACAAACTTAATTGATTTGATTGATAATCTAATCTATACAGAAGGGATTGATACTTTGAATACTATTTTTTTAGATGAAGCTCAATTTTGTACAAAAAAACAAATTGAAGAATTAAGAGAAATTGCTACTAATAAAAATATAGAAGTTTATTCTTATGGTTTAAAGACAAACTTTAAAGGTGAATTATTTGAAGGCTCTAATGCTTTATTATGTCTTGCAGATAAATTAATTGAGTTATCTTCTTTATGTAAATGTGGAAATAAAGCTACTTTTAATATGAGAATAAACTCAGAAGGGTTTAAATTGTTATCTGGTATTGAAATTGATTGTGGTTCAGAAGATAAATATATATCTGTTTGTCATAAATGTTATTCTACAACAAAAGTAGTATAGCAAAAAATAATTTTGTTGTATAATACATTTACATAATATATATTATAAGGACTTAAATGTTTGAGGAAATACTAAATAAAATACAAAAAACAAATGACTTTTTTTTATCCATTGAGGTTATTCCTTCAAATTCTGGAAATAATAATTCTATATTTAATAAAATAGAACAATCTAATATTCTTAATATGATAGATGCTTTTGTAATTACTGATAGTCCTTTTGGAAAAATGAAATCAAGTCCATTTTTTATGGCTTTAAGCTTACAACAAAAGTATAACAAACCAACTATTACTACTTTATCACTAAGAGATAGAAATAAGATTGCTTTACAATCTGATATATTAGGTGCTAATGAATTTGATGTTAGATTATTTCTTGCATTAACAGGAGATAAACATATAAGTAAAGATGTGAAAGTTAAAAATGTTTATGAAGGTAATTCTATATTATTATTAGATATTATTAAAACTCTTAATTCTCAAAAAGATTATTTTAATAACAACTTTAAAGAACATATTAAACCTATTTATCCTTTTGCTGTTTCAAATTCTTATGCAAAAGATTATAAAAGATTAGAAAGAAAAATTAAACATAAAGTTGATAAGGGAGCTTTAGCAATATTTACACAACCTGTTTATTGTTTTGAATGTATTGAGAAACTTTTAGAAATTAGAGATAATATTAGAAAACAATATAGTGATGAAAGAAGAAATTTTGAAATTGTTTTTGGTTATTTTCCTATTATGAAAAAAAGAACCCTTGATTTTGTTGATAATAATATTAAAGGTATAGATATACCAGAAGATTATAAAGAAAAGTTTTCTAAATTAGATGAAACAAATTATGAAGAAATGTTAAAATTTAATAAAGAAAATTTTAATAATTTAAAACAACATCATAATAAATTTCATTTAATGGGACTTAATAATTTTAATCTTATTTATGAAATCTTAAATTAATTTTTTTGTATTCTTTTCTAACTATTTTAATTATAATGTATTAAAATTATTAGAAAAGGATTAAATATGGAAAAGATAAAACTAATTTCATGGAATGTTAATGGTATAAGAGCAATTGAAAAGAAAAGTGCTCTTAAATGGATAGACAAAGAAGATATTCATTTTTTAGGAATACAAGAAATTAAATCTCAAATATCTCAAATACCTAGTACTATATTTAATAAAAAATATAAACATTTAATTGCTTCTGAAAGTGAAATAAAAGGTAGAAGTGGAACTGCTTTATTTACTGATTTTGATTTATCTTATTCAGATATTTGTAATAGAGTAGATATTTTAAATGAAGGTAGAATAAATGAAGTTCATTTTACTTTTTCAAATAAAGATATAGTATTATTTAATGTTTATTTCCCTAATGGACAAAGTAAAGAAGAAAGACTAACATATAAAATGGGTTTTTATGATAGATTTTTAGACTATTGTGAAGAATTAAGAACAAAAGGTAAATCTATTATTATTTGTGGTGATGTAAATACAGCACATAAACCTATTGACTTAGCAAGACCAAAACAAAATGAAAAAGTTAGTGGTTTTTTACCTATGGAAAGAGAATGGATTGATAAATTATTAGATAAAGGTTATATTGATACTTTTAGAGAGATAAATGGTGATTTAGAAGATAAATATTCTTGGTGGGGATATAGAGGTTTTAATAAAAAGATAAAAAACCCTGATACTGGTGAAATTACAAAAGTCTATGTAACTCCAAGAGAAGAAAATATTGGTTGGAGAATTGATTATTTCTTTATTAGTGAAGATTTAAAACAAAATTTAGAAGAAGCATTTATTTTAGATAATGTTATGGGTAGTGACCACTGTCCAATAGGAATAACTTTAAAAAAGATTTAATTTTTAAATCTTTTTTTCTATTTTATACTTACTTTGTTCCTTCCTTCATTTTTTGATTTATATAATAATTTATCTATTTCTTTTATATTTTCATTTAATGTTTTATTATTATCATAATGTGTACCTCCTATAGAGCAAGTTATTTTTTGATTTAATTTAAAATCTGTTTCTTCTATTATTATCCTTAAATGCTCCATAACTAAATATATATTTTGTTTTTTTCTTATTGAAAAAAGTAGTATAAATTCTTCTCCACCCCATCTTATTAAAATATCATTTTCTCTTATATTATCCATTATTGTTTTACAAAACAATCTTAAAACTTTATCTCCAATATTATGACCATAATTATCATTTACTTTTTTAAAATAATCTATATCTAACATTGTGATTATAGTATCATAACCTAATAAATCATTTGCATTTTTTATTTTTTTTATATTATTTTCTAAATATTGTCTAGTATATGCTTTTGTTAATATATCTATATTAACCTTTTTTTCTAATTCTTTTGTTTTTTTAAAATCAGAAGTTATATCATTAAAGTTTAACATAAAACCTTTACCTAAATAATCTTTAATATTTACTTTAAATATTTTATCTTTTATTTTTACTATTCTTTTTTCTTCTTCTATTTCATATAATGAAGTTCCACAAGGTTTGTCTCCCAAACAATTTTTTTTTGTAAAAAAACCTTTACCTTCTTCATATAATTCTTGAATTTTTTTATGTTTTAAATTAAATTCTTTTACATTTTTAAAACCTAAAAAACCTAACATTGAATTATTCATAAAAAAAGTTCCTGTTTCATTTACAAGTGCAACCATATTGTCTTGCAAATTTAAGACTTCATAAATTAAATCTTTTTGTTTTTTTAATTCTTTTTGTAAAAAATATGATTCTATATGATTTTGTACTTTAAATCTCAATTCTTCTTTTTCTATATGTGGAATTTTTAGAATATAATCTTTTGCTCCAATTTTTAAACATTTTAACATAATTTCTTTATTTGTTTCAGAAGTTAAAAAAATAATAGGAATATTTTTTAAATTTTTATTTTCTTTTATTTTTTTTGCTGCTTCAAAGCCATCCATTTCAGGCATTTGAATATCCATTAAAATACAATCTATTATTTCTTTATTTAATATATCTATTGCTTTTTTTGCACTTGTTGCTATTTTTACATTCATATCTGCTGTAAAGATTTTTTTAATTATAAATAATGATATTTCATCATCATCTACAATTAAAATTGTCTTATTTTTCATCATTTCCCTTTTTAGTACAAACTTCACATTTTTCTGTATAATCAGGTGAAGATTTTATTACTAAAATTCTATACATTATTAAAATAAAAATACCAATAAAAGATAATGACATTATAAGCATACCTTTTTCTTGATTTTCTTTTAACATTACCCAACCTACAAACAATTCTCTAATACCAAATAGTATTGCTCCGTCTATTACATATCTTACTTTTATTCTATGTTGGTTATTTGTCAAATATTCATATATAGTTCTAACAACTTCCATTAAAATTAAAAAACTCATACAATGTATAATAATTTGAGTGATTTCATAGAAATATGATAAAGAAAATATTAAGATAGTTAGTATTAGTACAAATATTTTTTGACTTTTAAAAAATAACATTTATACCTCCATTCTTTAATATATTATATCAAAATAAAAACAAAAATAATACAATTATTAAATTATTTTCTTTTTTAAAACATTTTATTTTGTTATTTTTTATAATCCTTTTGATATTTAATTGTAATTTAAGTTAATAAATGGTTTAATTACAAAAATTAATATATTTAAAGGATTTTAATGAAACAATATTTAGAAGCATTAGATTATATTTTAAAAAATGGTGAAGATGTAAATGATAGAACTGGTACAGGTACAAGAACTGTTTTTGGTTATCAAATGAGATTTAATTTACAAGAAGGTTTTCCTGCTGTTACAACTAAAAAATTGGCTTGGAAGTCTATGGTTGGTGAATTGTTATGGTTTTTGGAAGGTTCTGATGATGAAAGAAGATTAGCAGAACTTACTTTTGAAAAAGATAGAATTGATTTAATTGATAAAAAAACAATTTGGACAGCAAATGCAGATCAGCAAGGTAAAGAACTTGGATATCCTAATGGAGATACTATTAAATTATTAGGACCAGTTTATGGTGTTCAATGGAGAAAATGGATTAATAATGAAGAAGAACATATTGACCAAATTAAAAATATTATTGATCAAATTAAAACTAATCCAGATTCTAGAAGAATTATATTAAATGCTTGGAATGTTGGTGAAATTGATGAAATGGCTTTACCGCCTTGCCATACAATGTCACAGTTTAGAGTTATTAATGGTAAATTATCATGTCAATTATATCAAAGAAGTGCTGATATGTTTTTAGGTGTTCCTTTTAATATAGCAAGTTACAGTTTATTAACTCACATGTTAGCTCAAATTTGTAATTTAGAAGTTGGTGATTTTGTGTGGACTGGTGGAGATTGTCATATTTATTCTAATCATATGGAACAAGTTAAAGAACAATTACAAAGAAAACCAGATGAATTACCTATTTTAGGAATGCCAAAATTTAATTCATTAAAAGAACTATTAAATACAAAAACTTCTGAATATAAATTGTTAAATTATGACCCACAAAATAGTATTAAAGCACCTATGGCTGTTTAATTAAAAAGGAAATTTATGATTATCTCTATGATTGTTGCTTATGGTAAAAATTGGGAAATTGGGTTAAATAATAAAATGTTATGGTACATTAAAGAAGATTTTAAAAATTTTAAAAATATTACTTCTGGACACCATATTTTAATGGGAAAAAATACTTTTTTATCAATAGGAGAAATACTTCCTTTAAGAACCTCTCTTGTAGTAACTAAAAGTGGTATTTTTACTGAAAATATTGATAATTTATATTCTTTTGAAGATATTGATAGTGCTATTGAATATGCTAAAAATAATAAAGAAGAAGAATTATTTATCATAGGTGGTGCTAAAATATATGAACAATGTATGGATATAATTGATAAAATGTATTTAAGTGAAGTTGATTATATAGGTAAAGCTGACACTTTTTTAAAACCAATAGATTTTAATAATTGGGATAAAATAACAGAAAAAGTATATGAAAAGACTGTATTAAATGATAAGGTTATTTCTCCAAAATGGACCTTTAAGATTTATGAAAGAAAAAAATAATTTTTTCCTATATTACAATAAAATTTAAAATTAAAAGTTGTTAAAAAAAGTTATAATATATTTGATTTTTATACTTATAAAGATGATATAATTATATCAATTTAACTTTATAAAAAAATAAACAAAAAAAGAAAGGAATCTAATGAAAGAAACTAAAAATATTAGAGATAATAAAATATCTCTTGAAGAGTTATCAGAAGCAGTTCAACACAATGAAAAAATTGATATTTCAAATGTTGTGACTGGACAAGAAGCTAGTGCAATCACTATTATTAAAAGAGATGGTAGAAAAGTACCTTTTAATTATGAAAAATTAGATAAAGTCGCTATGTGGGCAACTGGTAATGAAGTTATGAAAGAAGAATTAATAGGTGATACTACTATTAAATTACATAAAGAAATTAAAGTTACAGATATGTATAATCAATTAATTAATACTGCTGTTATGAAAATTTCTATGTTATCTCCTCAATGGGAAATGGTTGCCGCTAAATTATATTTATTATCTATTTATAAAGAAACATATAATATTAAAGAAACATTTAATATCAAAGAGAGAAAAATTTACCCTTCATTAAAAGAAGTATTTAAAAAAGGTTTAGAACATAGGATTTATGATAAAAATACTATTGACAAACTTACTGATGAAGAAATTAAAATACTTGATGAAGCTATTGATTATAAAAAAGACCTTTTGTTTAATTACAAAGCATTAATTACATTTTTTGATAAATATTGTTTAAATTATACAAAAACAAAAAAACTTGAATTACCTCAACATGCTTATATGAGAGTTGCCATTGCTCTTATGATTGATGAAAAACATGATAGAGTTAAAAAGATGATTGATTTATATAAAAATTTAAGTAACCATTATCAAACTGTTGCCACTCCACAAATGTTAAATGCATTAACTCCTGGACAACAACTTTCTTCTTGTGTTTTAAACACTGTTGATGATGATTCACATTCTATTTTAGATACTGGTAAAAATTTAGGTATTTATTCTAAATTTAAAGGTGGTACTGCATTAGATGTAACTTCACTAAGAGCAGGTGGTTCTTATATTGAAGGAACACAAGGTTATTCTTCTGGACCTACTGCTTTTATGCAATATTATGAAAGAATTATGAAAGCTTGGAATCAAGGTGGAAAAAGACCTGGTGCTCTTGCAATTTACTTTTCTTGGTGGCATTTAGATGTTGATAAATACTTATCATTAAAATCTAATGGTGGTACTGATGAAAATAGAGCAAGAGGATTAAAATATGCAATTAAATTAAATGATATTTTCATTGATGCTGTTTTAAACAATGAAGATATTTATCTATTTGATCCAAAAGACACACCTGATTTAATTGGTACTTATGGTGAAGAATTTGAAAAAAAATATAATCAGTATATTAATAAAAAAAGTGTTAGGAAAAAGAAAGTTTCTGCACAAGAGTTAGTTGAAAAAATCTTTAAAGAGAGAAGTGAAACTGGACATATCTATATGTATCATGAAGAAAATGTCAATAAAGCAACATTATTAAAAAGATATATTGGTTCTTCAAACCTTTGTACTGAAATTGTTTTACCTAGTAGAGCTTCTAAAACTATTAGTGAAGAAATTATTACAAAAGAAATTGGTGATTTTGAATTAGTAAAAAGATACATCCCAGGAGAAATTGCTTTATGTAATCTTGCTTCTATTAATTTAGAAAAATGGTATTATTTAACTAATACACAAAAAACTTATTTAATTAATACATTAGTTAGAGGATTAGACAATACTGTTGATGTAGCAAATTACCCTGTAAAAGAAGGTAAATATAGTAACATGTTATATAGATATTTAGGTATTGGTGTACTTAATTACACAAACCTTTTAGCTTTAAATAAAATTGTTATTGATACACAAGAAGCTGCTGAATTTACAGATGCTTTATTTGATGATATTTCATATAGAATTATCAACGCTAGTGCGGATTTAGCAATAGAAAAAGGTAAATTTCCCAAATTTTATGAAACAGAATGGGCAGAAGGTAAATTACCTATTGACAAAGCAAATGAAAATGCTACTAAATTAACTGCTTATCAACCTGATATGGAAAAATGGAATAAATTAAGAGAAAAAATTAAAATGACTGGTTTAAGAAATGCTCAATTGTTAGCTATTGCTCCAACTGCTACAAGTGGTAAAAGTCAAAATGCTATTGAAAGTACTGAACCTATTCATGATTTCTTCTACAAAGAAGAAGGAACTATTAATATTCCTACAATTGTTCCTAACTTTAGATTGAATAATCAATATTATAAAAAAGCATTTGAATGTGACCAATATGCATTAGTTAGAAATGCAGCTGTTAGACAAAAATGGATTGATCAAGCACAAAGTATTAACTTATATATTACAAGACCTGATTCTTTAAAATATATGACTGAATTACATTTTTATGCTTTCAAACTTGGTATTAAAACTCTTTATTATCTAAAACAACAAAAAGATAGTGAAGAAGATATTTGTGAGAGTTGTAGTTAATACAATTCTCTTATAAAATAAAAAAAGAAAATAAAAGGAAAAAAGATGGGATCAAGTATTAAAAAAATTATAGATACAAAAAATTTAGTTCCAGAAACTAGTAAAGAAAAAATATTTTGTGGTGAGTATAGTGGATTTCAAAGATATGATTCTCCAAAATACTCTTTTGCTGTTGTTCAAGAAGAAAAACAAAGAAATGCTTTTTGGAATCCAAATGAAATTTCAATGTTAAATGACCAACAAAAATTTCCTGATTTACCTAATTTTGTACAGGATATTATGATTAGAATATGGTTATTCCAAACATTAATGGATAGTGCTCAAAATCAAGGACTTGAAACAGTTTTAGCAGAACTTTGTACAAATCCAGAATTTGAAGCTATGTTTAAAACACAAGGTTATTTTGAGTTAATTCATTCAATTTCATATTCACATATTTTAAGAGGGATATTCCCAGATAGTAAAAAAATATTTGACCAAATTAGTGATTACCCTGAAATACAAAAAAGAGTTGATAAAGAAATTAATTTATATAGTAAAGTAAAAAAACTTTTACAAAATGGTGAAGAAGTTATTGAAGTTAATAAAAAAATTGATGAGGATTTAAAATCTTATATTGAAGAAAATAATATTACAAATGAAAAAGAATTAAAAAGAATATATGACACTATTAACATTAGTAAAAAACACATTAAAACTACATTTAGTGCTGATGTTTCAGAAGAAGAAAAAAATAAATTAATTTTAGAATTATTAGTTTCTATTCTTGCATTAGAAGGTGTTAAATTTTATGTATCTTTCTTAGTTACTTATGTTATTAATGATGCTTATAAAGGTGCTATTCAAGGTTCTACTAGAATGATTAAGTTAATTAATCATGATGAAGATATTCACACTTCAATGACAGCTGGTACTATTCAATTGTTAAAAAGAAGTCCTTCTGAGGGAATGTCTGAATTAATAAAATCTGATTGGTTTGTAGATATGGCACATAAAACTTTTAAAGAGGTTTATGAAGATGAATTAGATTGGTCTGATTATTTATTATCTTTTGGAGATATACCTGGATTAACTAGAAGTATTGTTGAAGACTTCTTAAAATATTATGTGGACCAAAGATTACACTCTATTTCAGTTGAAAAATTATATAATGTTAAAAAATCTGATATGGTTATATGGTTTGAACATACAAAAGATTTAAATAAGGAAAATACTGCTGGACAAGAATCTGATTTAGCTGTATATAGTATTGGTATTATGAAAAATGATATTGAAGGTAAAATCTCTTTACCTGATTTTCCTACATTTAAATAAAAATATTTTTTAATAAGTTAAAAAAAAAGGTTGAGGATTTAATTCCCCAACCTTTTTTTATTTTTATATTTTATTTTTTATTCTTGTCTATATTTTTTTTCGTCTGAAACTTCTTTTGTTTTTTCTGCTACATTTGATACTTCATTAGATAATTCTTTAACTGTATTTGCAACACCTGCATTTTGTTGTGTGAATTGGTCTAATTCTGACATTGCTGCATTAATTTGAGCAATTCCAGTTTCTTGTTCTTTTGAAGCAGCTGTAACTTCTTCTACTAATGTTTTAGTTGTTTCTATTTTTTCAATTACACTGTTGAATACTCTTAAAGTTTCATTTGCTTGACTTGAACCTTCTTCTGCTTTCTTTAATGATTCTGCTACTAAGTCTTTAATTTCTTCTGCTGCTTCTGCTGATTTAGCAGCCAAGTTTCTAACTTCTTGTGCAACAACTGCAAACCCTTTACCATGCTCACCAGCAGTAGCAGCTTCAACAGCAGCATTTAATGATAAGATATTAGTTTGGAATGCTATTTGATCAATTTGTTGAGTTGCTTGATCAATTTTTGTTTGATATTCATTAATTTCTTTAACAACTTTTGTTGTATTTTCAATTAATATTAAACCATCCTGAGAAAATTTCAATCCTGCCTCTGCTGATTTTTTCATTTCTTCTGCTTTTGTTCCAGAACTTGAAATATTTCCAGAAATTTCCTCAATTGAAGCTGCTACTTCTTCTAATTGTGTTGCTTGCTCATTTGCATTTCTTGATAATGTTTCTACATCTTTATGAACTTTGATAACAATATCAGTCAATTCATTTGCATTTCCACTTTCTACTTTTGCTTGTGAAGATAAATCTTTTGATAAAATAGTCATATTATCTAATGTTGCTTTTAATTCATCTAATACACCATCAACTTGATAATCTTTAGTAAAGTCCTTATTTGCAAAATCATTCACACCATTTTCAATTGTTTTAACAACACTTAATAATGTTTCTTTTGTTTTCTCTACTTCTTTTACTAAACCTATATATAATGGATTAGTTGGTTTAGAACAAATTGGAGAGTTTAATTCCCCTCTTGAAATTCTTCCTAATAATAAAGTTATTTCACCTATTACTCTTTTTTCTTCTTGAAATTTATTTTGAGTTGCTAATAATAATTTATTAAATGCTTTTTCTTCTTCTGTTTTAGCATTAATAATTTCAGGAGTTCCTACTAAATTTGCAACTGTATGTGCATGTTCATCTCCCGTGTTTAACATCAATGGAGAATGTGTAGAACCATCTATAACACCTTCTAACTTTTTCATACTTTCAATTAATTTATCATTTTTTCCACCACTTGTACTAAATAATTTTGCTGTTGCAAAACCTATTCCTAATCCAATTACACCTGTTATAATATCCATTCTTTACTCCTTAATTCTTTAAACCAAGCGCTTTTAATATCGCTGGTGCTTTTTCTTTATGTGCCTTATAGATACCTTCATAAGCATCTATTTCTTCTTGACTTGGAGCTATTCTTATAGAAGTATATCTTTTCTCTCCATTTGGTAAAATTGTAGGATAAGCAGTTGCATAAACCCAATAGAAATCTCCATTTCTTGATTTATTTTTTACAAAACCTGCCCAAGTTTGACCTGCTTTAAGTGTATTCCACAACCATTCAAATGCCCAACTTGGCATATCTTCATGTCTAATCATGTTATGTGGTTTTCCAATTAATTCTTCTAACTCATAACCAGCAAATTTACAAAAAGTATCATTTGCATATGTAATAATTCCTCTTTCATCAGTTTCTGATACTATCAAATCTTGTGAAGTCATTTTTAATTCTTTACTCATGTTCATTCATTCCTTTTTTATATAAGTATGACATTATTATAAATATAAAAATAGTTTTTTATAAAAATATTTTGTTATTTTATATTATTTTTATAATATTTATATCTTATTTAATTTAAGATACCTCTATTTAAAATTTTAGATAATTCTTTATTTTCCATATTTAATTTTATATTAAATAAACCTTCACTATTTCCATAATTAGATAAACTAATATGACTAAATAATACACCTTCTTTATATGAATTATCTATTTCTTTTTTTAATTTTGTTATTGAAGACAATTTATCCACTAATTTTCCTTTTATAAATGGATGTGAAGCAGACCAAATCTGTCCTTCTGCATAATTTTCCTTTAATTCTTTTAATGGTATATTTCTATTTTTTGAAACAAAATTTAAAAAAGTTTCATAAGTAGGTTTCATTAAATGTGAAACTATATATTTTTTATCTTTTTCTTCTATTGGTTTTAATAAAGATATTGGTGATTTAAATTTTCCCATAGTTATATTATCTTCCTCTATACCTATTTTTTTTGATAATTCTTTTAGATTATATTTTGGCATAATAACACCAATAGAACCAACAATTGCATTGGGATTAGCTATTATTTCTTTCAAACTTGAGGCAATATAGTAACCACCAGAAGCAGCAACTGTTTGAATATAACCTGTAACTTTTTTAGGATATTCTTTTAAATAATTTGCTATTTCATCACTTGCTGTTGGAGAACCACCAGGAGTGTTTAAAACCAAAACTATTTCTTTAATTGTGTTATCATTTCTCATTCCTTCAAAAATGTTTTCAATTTTTTTCCAAGTTTCTAATGTTATTTCTTCATCTAAATCCAATAAAACAACATGATTTTTGGTTTCTTTATTTTTATCTAATTGTGTTGTATATTCATTTAGATTTTCACCTTCTTTGAATAAAGGAGATTTTGTTAATAATGTATAAATAAATGTTGCTTCTATCAATAAACCTCCTAATATAACTGCTACTAATGCTTTTTCTTTTGCTGCTTTATATTTTAAAAGGGTTTTTTCAGATGGTATACCTACACTAAAAATTGATTTAAAAAATCCATTGTTTTTATTTTTATATTCTTTATGTTCTTTCTTTTTTAGAATTTTGATTTTTTCTTTCCAAGTTTCTTTTGTCATTTTTCCTCTTTTTATTTTTTTTTTTTATTATAATGAAATATAATATTTATTTAAAAAAAAATAAAAGGAATTAAATATGGAAGATTTATCTTTAGAAGATTATATTAAATCTATTATGAGTTTACCTGATGAACAATTGATTTTAGAAGTTGAAAATATGAAAAAATCTATGAAAAAATTTTTAGAAAATGAAAATTTGACAGCTGAAGAAAGAGCCACTTTAACTGAAATTGTTACACAATTAGAAGAAACAGGTTTAGTAGAGTAATTTTTACTCTACTTCTATGTATTTAGTTTTATTTGTTCTTTCTTTTATATAATTAAAATCTTCAGAATTAAATTCTAATAACACTAATTTCTTATTATATAATTCTTCTAGTATTTTCATATATACTTCATCATATAATGAAATACTAAATTCAATTAAAAATGTGTTAAACATATACAATGAAGAAAAATTAATATCTTTTGTATCTTCATTAGAAATATTTTTTATTTGTACTTTATATTCAATATATTCTTCTAAATTTGATTTCTCTGTATTTTCATATACATCTTTTATATTAATTTTTATCATTTTAATACCTTTGATTTAAATATATTATAAAAGTTTTTTTTATTTTGTTTTTTTTATGATTTAATATTTTAAGGTTCTTTTAAATTTAAGATTCTTTTAAGATTTTTTTTTATATAATATATAAAATTAATTAAAGGAATTAAACATGGCATATGTAACTGGTATTTTTCAAGGAAAAGCTAAAAATGTAAAAGTAGGTGAAACAAAGACAGGTAAAAGAAAAATTGATTTTGATTTTATTTTGAGTACTGATGATGGTAATGAAGAAAAATCTATTAGTGTATTACTATTAAATGATGAAGTAGAAGTATTAGAAGATACTATTGTGAGAATTGAAGGTAAATTAGAGTTAAACATTTGGCAAGGTAATTCAACATTAAAAATGTTAAGTTCTAATGTATTAGAAAATTTAGATACAGAAGTTAAAGATGGTACTATTGTTGGAACTTTTAAAGGTTATCCAAATTTTATTCAAGAAAAAACTACACAAAATGGTAAAAGAATTGTTTCTTGTTCTTTAAGTATTAGTGATAAAGATGAAGAAGGAAATTGGGTAAATGATAATATTTCTGTTTCTTTATTTAGTGAAGAATCTACTATTGAAGAAAAAATGCCTGTTTCTTTTGAAGGTGTTTTAAATATTAATACTTGGGAAAAAGAAGGTAAAACACAAAAACAACTTTCTTTATTATCTTTTAATAAAATTGAAGAGTAATTTTATTTTATAATTGATAAAAAAGGTAGGTGTTAAAACCTACCTTTTTTTTTATTAAACATATGAATTATATAAACTTCCAGTACCTATTTTTTGTGCTGTTTCCATTATTTTATACTTTTTTTCTTCTTCTGTTAAACCTTCATACAATTCATTATTATTCATATGATCCATGATTTGTGTAAACTCTTCTGTTGACATTTCCACTTCTGTACTCATTTCAAAATATTCAAAATTACCATAATTGTTCATACTTTGTAAAATTGAAGACATCATTGTTTTGGAATCTTGTTCTTGATAATTAGAAGTGTTCTCTTCTAAAATCTCTAGTAATTCTTTTAAAATTTCTAATGCTTTTAATAATTCTATTAATTGTTGGACTTTTTCAATTAATTGTTCCATCCCCATATCTTCTTGGTTTGATAAATTATTTAAAAAATTAAACACACTATATTCTTGTGTTTCTTTTGGGTGATTTAAAAAACCAACATTTTGTTCACCATTATTTATATTAAAAGTATTATTTACAACATTTGTATTATTTACAACATTTGTATTATTTTCTATTATTTGATTTTGTTGTATTCCATTACCTATTTTTGTATTATTTATATTTTCCATTATATACCTCCTGTTCCAGAACTTTCATTTGAAGATGTTGCACCTTCACCACTTGCTGACTCCATTCCACCTTTTGATTCACCTTGTCCTTGCATCATTTGCATTAATTCTAATATATTTTGAGTTTCACCTTGTCCTTGCATAAATTGTTGTGCTTCTCCTTCTTTATTTGGAAGTTGATTTTCTTGTGCAAGAGTAAACACACCTTCTATATTTGGTTCTTGTGAAGTATTTTCACTATCTCCACCCACCTGAGAGATATCTATGCTTTCTGAATTATCTATATTTACTTCTATATTATTACTATTATTTGATTGATATATATTTTGTGTTATATCTGTGTTGTTGAAATTATTTGAAATATCCATTAATTACCTTTTTTAAAACAATTATATATATATTATTTACTTAATTTATATTTTTTGTGTTATTAAAATGATTTAAGTTTTTAATATTTTGTTTTTATTGTTATTTACATTATAAATTATTTTATAAAAAAGTTTTTTTTTAGTTTATTTTTATATATAATGTTTTAATGAAAACATACTATATTTTATCCAATACTTTAAATATCAACATATATCAATTTATTAATCAAATTATATATAACAATTTAAATAATAATTTTGAAGATAAAGACAAATTTTACAAACAATTACAATCTTTCTTAAAACAAAATGACCCTAAACTAAATAAAATATTTGAAAATTCATATGGTATTAATTTTATTTATGATTATTATGAAGATGATTTAAATTTACTACACTTATCTGTATTAAAAGATGATATTTTCCTTATGTATTTTTTAATGGATTTTAATTTGTTTATAACTAAATATAGAACTTTTACTGAAAATACACCTTTTTTAATGTTTGTTTGTGAAAATGGAACAGAACAATACATGACTGAATTATTAAAAATATTAACACCTCATAAAGAACTTTTAAAGGAACTTATTTTAGAAGTTAATATGTATAATGAAAACATTTTTGATTATTTACAAAATAATGACTTAGAATATGATTTTTTAAACTTAAAATATGTTTTAATGTCTTTTTTACAAGAATTAGAAGAAAACAATAAAAATTAATTAGTTTTTTATATAAATTTAAATTTCTTATGATACAATTATAAAAATACAATCAAAGGAGTTTATATTGAAACAAATAAACATAAACATTGAATCTCAATACAACAATGAACAAGAAATGTTGAGAATTAGTTCAATTAATAAAAAATATAATCATGGGTTTTCAGATATACTTATCAAAAACACTGATTTAAATAATTTCTTAGAAGACCTTATTAAAAATAATTTTAAAAAATACTCTTTTGAAATAAATAATCATGAAATGTCTTTTTATATATTAAATGAAGGTGAACATAGTGTTAGGTTTGATGTTTCTTTAGTTAAAAATATGAAAAATTCATATATTAATCTTTATTCTACTAATTTAGATTTTTTAGAAAAAGGTTATGAATTAATTAAAAATTATAAAATTGCTAATGTTGACAAAATTGTTAATATAGAACAAATTATCCAGCAAGGTAATTCATTAGGAAATAACTCTTTTACTCTTGAATATGCAGATTTAGATGTTGTACCTGATTATTATCCTTATTTAAATACTGATTTATTATTTGAAAAATATTTAATGAGTGATGAATCTATTTTATTACTTACAGGTGAACCAGGTGTTGGTAAAAGTAAATTAGTATCTTTACTTTTTAAATATATTTTAGAAAATTTTGAAAGAGTTGAAAAATATTTAACTAAATCACCATTTGAATTAGAAGAAGAACATAGTTTAAATGTTACATATGTTAAAAATGAAGAAATATTAGCAACAGATGCTTTTTGGAATTTATTAAGTAAAACTGATTCTTCTATTGTTTTTTTAGATGATGCAGATAATTGTTTATTACCAAGAAAAAATGTTTCTGAAATATCTTCACAAGCAGATATGGATAGAAATAAATTTATTAATAATCTTTTATCTTTTACAGATGGTGTATATAAAAATAATATCAAATTTATTATTACTACAAATAGAGATGTTTCCAAACTTGATCCAGCTGCTTTAAGAAAAGGTAGGACTTTTGATATTTTAAATCTTAGAAATCTTTATAAATCAGAAGCTAAAAAAATATGGGAAAAAACTGATTTAAGTCTTGATATTTTTGAAAAAGAATATAATGGTGTTAGTTCTATTTCGCCTGCTGATTTAGGTTCTACTATTTCTAATAATATTAAAAATATTGAAAATGGTATTACTAATGATAATTATTGTTTAGAAGAAGATATTTCTATCTATAAAAAAGCAATTACTAAAAAAGATAAAACTGTAAGATTTTAAAAGGAAAAAAATTGATGAATAATTCAAACAAAATAAAAGAAATGTTTCAACTTCAAAATAAGTTGAATTTTGACACTAATGGTGATAATTGGGTTAATGGTATTACAAATAAAGGTAAAATAATTAATTGGGAAAGAGCAATTACATTAGAATTAGCAGAATGTATTGATTCTTTTCCTTGGAAACATTGGAAAAGTATTGAACAACAACCTGATATTCAAAATGCAAGAATTGAGTTAGTTGATGTTTGGCATTTTTTAATGTCTTCTATAATGGAAACACAAGCAGATAATTTAAATATTAAATCTATTTTAAATTGTTCAGATACAAAAGCACATGCTATTCAAAATAAATTGGAATTATTTCAATTTAATTCACAAGAAATATTAGATATTACTAATATAAATTTTGATTATATTTCTAGTATTTTTGTTGATTTTGAAAAAAATTTATTTGATAAGTTTTCTAAATATTATACAGAAACTTGGACTATTTCAGAACATAAAGACATAGATCTAGTTTTATCATTAGTTGAAGAAGCTTTACTTGCAAGTTCTTTATTGAATAGATATAAAGTTATTTGTAGAGATAATTTTACAGAAGAAAACTTTATCAATGTTTTAGAACATACTCAAAGGTTAATAATAGCATTTATTGCTGCTTGTTCATCTTTAAATTTATCTTTTTTAGAATTAAATAAATTATATATTGGTAAAAATGTTTTAAATCTTTTTAGACAAGACAATGGATATAAAGAGGGAACATATATTAAAATTTGGAATGGTGAAGAAGATAATATTCATATGATTAGAATATTAGATACATTAGATAATGTTACCTTTGAAAGAGTATATAATTCTTTAACAGCTATATATAATAATTTAGATAATAATTAAATAGGAAAAAATAAAATGGATAGATTTAATAAATTAAAAGAAATACAAAAAGAGTTAATAGAATTAAAAAATAATTTTGAAAAAGAGACTGATTTATCTAAAAAAGTTGAATTGAAAAATAAATTTATTTCTTTTAAAGATGTTGAAATAGAACATTTATATTTAATTATTAGTGAATTAACACAAGAAAAACTTAATTTATTAGAAGACATTAAAATGTTAAATATTGAAGCTGATAAACATTATAATCAAATGTTAAAATATAAAAATATTATTGAGACAAATGGATTAGAAATAGATAAAAGAGAAAGTAATTAAACTTTCGCTTTTATAAATATTAGAAATTAAAAATTATTTATTTCTAATATTGTTAAGACCTTCAAACACACCTTTTGTTGCATTATCTAAATCTTTAAAATGTTTAATTACATAATCATCTGATTTATTATTAATTGTTTTTGTATGAGCAATTAATTCATTACCTAATTTATGTACATTTAAATGATTTACATCAAATTTGTTAAATAATTCTCCATAAACCCATGGTTGTTTTTCTTCTTGCCATTGAGTTACAGCTTTACCAAGACCACAACCTTTATGATTTACCATTGGTTCATAATTTTTATCTTTTATTTTATTAATTACTGTTTCTTTAAATTTTAAGTGGTCAAATTTTAATTTATTTGTTTGGAATAGTAAGTTTATATTTTTAACTTCTTTTTGTTCATTATATTTTGAATATAATACTAATTCTTCTAAAACTTCTATTCTTTCTACTATATTATTTGCTATTTGGTTTACTTCTTGTGCAACATTTGCATTTTCTTGTGTTTTTTGATCTAGTTCTGACATAGCAGAATTAATTTGAGCTATTCCTGTTTCTTGTTCAATAGAAGCTCTTGAAACTGCTTCAACTAATGAAGTTGTTTCTTCAATGTTTTGATTAATTACTTCAAATGATTTTTCTAAACCATTCATAGAAACTAAACCTTTATTTGCTGTTTCTAATGATTTATTTACTAAGTCTTTAATATCAGTTGCTGCTTCTGCACTTCTTGATGCTAGATTTCTAACTTCTTGTGCAACAACTGCAAATCCTTTACCATGCTCACCAGCAGTAGCTGCTTCTACTGCTGCATTTAATGATAAGATATTAGTTTGAAATGCTATTTGATCAATTTGTTCAATTGCTTTTGAAATATTTCTTTGTACTTCATTTATATTATCCATTCTGTCTTTTGTTTCTTTTAATACAATAGAACCATTCTTAACTTCATTTAATGCTGCCCCTGCACTTCTTGACATTGTTTTTGTTCTTTCTGTATTTTCACTAATATTTCCTGAAATTTCTTCAACAGATGCAGCAGTTTCTTCTAAATGTGTTGCTTGTTGATTTGAGTTTTCACTTAAAGTTTCTGTTAATTCATTTAAACTCAATGCTTCTTTTTTCACTTCTTTTTCAGCATTTGAAAGTGTAGAAAATACAACTTCCAAATTATTTGACATAGTATTAATACCTGAATTAACTGTACCAATAGAACCTATTCTATCACTTTCTATAGTCTCTGTAAAATTAGAACAACCTAATTCATATAAAGTATTATTAATTGCATTAAAACTTTTATTTAATGTATTAATTAATTCATTTATACCTTCTGCAACTTTTTGTGTCCCCTCATTTTTATAAGTATTTTCTATTGTTCTAAAAAATATCCCATTATTCGCTGCTGATAGTACCTCTAGTATTTCTTCAATTGGTTCACCTTTTTTTAATATTTCTAATTCTTTTTTTAATTGAGTATTTTCTTTTTCTAATTTTAATTCATTAGAAGATTTTCCAAATAACATTTTTACTTCCTTTTTATATAATTATTATTATTATAAAGGAAAAAATGATTTTATAGAAAATAAATTATCTTTTTAAATAAATATTTTTATTTTCTAAAAAAATAAATTTTGATTTCTCTTTTATAATATTTTAAAAATAAGGCTTTATTATGAATGAAAAACTTTTTTACTTTTTTAAAAGTTTAAATAATAGTTTACTTGATATTAGAACAAACACTAATATTACTGTATTATCTATTATTACTCCTAGTATTTGGAACAATCATAGATTTATTATTCAAAGAGATTTTCTTAAATCTCATAAGCATTACAAAACCAAGCAAAAAAAATATATTTTTGAAGAATTTCTTTTACTTGAAAAATTATTTTTTCATAATTCTTACTCTATTCATGATTTTTTTGTTTTTATTGATAATCAAAAAATATGTAGTTTTGGGGAATTATTACATTATATATATTCTAATATAAAAACTAAAAGTAAACATAAATCTTTGTATAATTTATTATTTTTATCAAAAGAAAATACAGATTTAGAAGCACCAAATTTCATTAATAACCAACTTCAAGAACTTGAAACTTTTTTGGATAGTTTATCTGAAGAAGAATTAAAGCAAATGGAAAGTGAATTACAAAAAATAGATGATGAATTAAAATAATTCTTCTTCTATTTCATATTTTTTTAAAAAAAAATCTTTTCACCTTTTTATTAAATATAATATATAACATGAATAAATTAATAAAATTAGAATTAAATGTTATTAGAGCACTTTTTTATAGAGAAATACAAACTAGATTCTACTCTAAAAAATTAGGATTTTTTTGGACTCTATTTGATATTATCATACTTATTTTAGTTTTTTCTTTATTGAGAAGTTTAATGGGGGGAAATCAATTTTCTAATTTAGATTATACAGTTTTTTTAACAATTGGTTTATTATCTTTTTTTTTATGGAGAAATATTGTAAAAAAATCTATGGAAGCATTTGATTCAAACAAAGCTTTATTTGTTTATAATAGAGTAAGACCATATCATACAGTCATTAGTAGAACATTTATTGAGGTTATTATTTTCTTCTCTGTTTTTGCTTTACTTTTTTTTGTTGGATTTTTGTTTGATAAAGAGATAATACCTGATTCTTGGTTTAATGTTATATTAAGTTTTTTTTGGTTGATTATTTTTGGTTTATCTATTGGTTTTATCTCGGCTATTTTTAGTGATATGTTTTCTATATATAAACATATTTTTAATGCCCTTTTAATTCCCTTAATTTTTATCTCCGCTATAATGTATACTGTTGATTCTTTACCAATAGATTTAAGAGAAATAATTTTACTTAATCCCTTAACACATTTTATGGAACTTATACATGCTTCATATTTTAAAAGTTTAAATACTTCTTATGTTAATTACAATTATATGTTTTTATGGACTTTTATCCCTTTTGTTTTTGGGTTATTATTATATAGAGTTAATGAAGAAAGGATTATTTCAAATTGATTGAATTAAAAAATGTTACAAAATACTTTAATACAAAAAATGAAAGAAAATATGTTTTAAATAATGTTTCTTTAAATATACCTACTAATAAAAATATTGGTATCCTTGGTAGAAATGGTGCTGGTAAATCTACATTATTAAGAATGTTAGGTAAAATTGATTTTCCAAATAAAGGTACTATTAAAAGTGATGTTTCTTTTTCTTGGCCTATGGGAATTGGTGGTGGTTTTCAAGGTAGTATGACAGGTAAAGAAAATATTAAATTTGTTTGTAGAATTTATGGTTTAAAAGATGTTAAAATCATAGAATGTATTGAGTTTGTTAAAGAATTTAGTGAATTAGGTAATTATATTGATATGCCTATAAAATCTTATTCAAGTGGAATGAAATCAAGACTTAGTTTTGGACTTTCTTTGTTTTTTGATTTTGATTACTTTATAATAGATGAAATCTTATCTGTTGGAGACAAAACTTTTCAAGTAAAATCAAAAAAAGCTTTAAAGGAAAAGATACAAAAGTCTAATGCAATAATTGTTAGTCACTCTATGTCTGTTTTAGAAGATATGTGTGAGGTTGGACTTTATTTAGATAATGGTATGGTAACATATTTTGAAGACATTAAGGAGGCTATTGAATGCTATCAAAAAAATCTTTCATAGGTTTTAAATCAAAAAAAGAATTAATAAATAAATTATCTTTAACAATAGGTATATTAGGTTCTTGTTACATTACCATTATACAAACTCCTTTATATTCTTCAAAAAGTAATTTTATTATTAAGAAAATAGAAGAAACCCCTATACCTAATGTTAATAGTTTTTTACCTACAAACAACAAAATTGAAGATATTAAAATACTTGAAAAATATTTAAATTCAAGAGAAGTTTTTAACTTAATTGACAAAGATTTTAATTTGAAGAAACTTTATAATAGTAGTGCATTAGATTTTTTACAAAGATTATATTCATATAATACAATTGAAGATTATTTATCTTTATATCAAAAACATTTAAACTATGTTTTTGATGAAGTATCTGGTGTTATTGAAATTGGTTTTTTACATAAAGACCCTAAAATAAGTAAACTAATTGTTGAAAAATTACTTAAATATGCAGAAGAAAAATTAAATTTTGATAATAAATCATTAACTTTAAAACAATTAAAATTTATTTCTATTGAAAAAGAGAAAATGAGAATATTATTAGAAGATTCTACTAATAAATTACAATCTTACCAAAAAAATAAAGAAATCTTTAACCCATTAGAAAATACAAATGCTATTTCTAGTAATTTAAACAAATTAAATAGTACATTAATTACAAAAAAAATGGAATTAAATACATTGTTAACATATCAAACTGAAAAAAGTTTGGAAGTTGTTAGTTTAAAAAATCAAATAAATGAACTTGAAAATAGTATTAATAATTTAGAAATTATGTTAGTTGGTAGTGATAGTCAACTTAGTACACAAGTTATTGATTTTGATAAATTATCTGATAATATAAAACTATATAAAGAACTTTATTTAAAATCTATGTTAAACTTACAAAATTTAAAAAATGAAATATTAAAACAAGAAAATGTTTTACAAATTATTTCTAAACCTGATTTACCTGAGTATCATTCAAAACCTAAGTATTTATATGATATTCTTTCTTTATGGGTTGTTATTTTTATTTGTCAAATTATTGTTTTAACTATTTTGGGAATATTAAAGGATAGAAGAATATGATTATTAAAAAAATATTACAAAAAAGTTGTTTGTCTTTATTTTTAAGTTTTTCTTTATTACAAGCAAATAATACTGAATATATACCATTTGGAGAAGATTTATTTAATGGTAGTTTTACTCAAAATAATATAAATATATATAATCCAAATTATGTATTTAACATTGGAGATACTATTGATTTAAAAATCTGGGGTGCTATTAATTATAATTATAATTTGACAATTGATAATAATGGTGTTTTGTTTATTCCTAATATTGGTATTATTAAACTTGTTGGTACAAAAAATAAAGATTTATATAAAAATATTGAACAACTTATTAAAACCAAATATAAAGACAATGTGTTTTTTTATGCTAATATCAATTCTTATACTCCTATTAATGTTTTTATTTCAGGTGCTGTTGAAAAACCTGGATTATACAAAGGTTTAAGTAATGATTCTATTTTACAATACTTAGAACAAGCAAAAGGTTTAAAAGAAAATGGTTCTTTTAGAAGTATTGATATTTTAAGAGATAATCAAGTTATACATACAATTGATTTGTATTCTTACCTTTTAAATGGTAATTTATATCCTTTTCAATTTAAAAGTGGTGATGTTATAAATGTTAGATACTTAAAATCATATATTTTAGTTGATGGTGAAATTGAAAAACCTATAAGAATAGAATTAAAAGAAAATTCTATTGATATAAATCAAATTTTACAAATAGCTAATGTTAAACCTGGTGTTTTTAATTATGTTGTTCAAAGTAGTATTAAAAATAATATCAATTCTAAAATGTATAATATTTTAGAAGATATTAAAATACATAATAGAAACATTGTTACTTTTATTAAAAGTCAAACCAATAAAAATATTCACATTAATATTTCAGGTGAACATGAAAGTTTAAATAAATTGATTTTACCAAAAGGAACTACTTTAAAATCAGCACTTGATAAAATTGATTTTTCTAACATCTCTTCAACCAATGATATTATTTTATATAGAAAAAGTATTGCTTTAAAACAAAAAGAACTTATTAATTCTTCATTAGATAATTTAGAAAGAAAAATATTACAAACTGGTTCTTCTACTCTTGAAGAAGCTAATATTAGAAAAACAGAAGTATCTTCTATTAAAGATTTTATTTCAAAAGCAAGAGAAGTGGAAACAAAAGGACAAGTAGTTATTTCTAAAAATACTAATTTAGAAGATGTTATCTTAGAAGAAGGTGATGAAATATATATTCCTAAAGTTAGTAATATTGTTAATATATATGGAGCTGTACAAGTTCCAACTTCTATGACATATAACTTTACATTAGATATTAAAGACTATATTGAAAAATGTGGCGGATTGACAGAAGAAGCATTGGAAAATGAAGTCTTAGTTATAAAATTAAATGGTGAAGTTGTTAGAGTTAAAGATACAAAAGTAAATATACCCATATTAAGTGAAATTACTAATAGTTTATCTACAAGTTTTGGATTTCAATATAATATAGAACCAGGAGATAGTATATTAGTATTATCAAAAGTTGATAGTAAAGATTTACAAGTTACAAAAGATATAAGTCAGATTTTATATCAATTAGCTGTAAGTGCAGGTGTTTTATTAACACTTTAGTTCATAAGAATTTTATCTTATGAACCTTGTCTTATAGTATTTTTATATTTTATTTCATTTTTAATATATAAATTTTTTGATAATTTTAACATATTATTTTTTTCTTTTAATATTTTTGTTAAATATGTTGTATTTTTTAATAAATCAAATCCATTATAGGCTATTTGTGCATTTAAAAGACTGAAAAATTCTGTTTTTGATATAGGGTCTAATTTATCTAAATATTCTTTTAAGTTTTTTAGATTCTTTTCTTTATTTTTTTCTCTATTTTTTATTATGTCTAAAACTTTTTTTTCCATTTCTGGTTGTTTCTTTGTATTCATTTTATGAATGTTTTTATATTTTAATTTATTTTCCATTACAATCATTCCTACCATTACATTTATTCTTGGGTTTTTTAACATTTTTCCGAGTATATTAATATTATTTTTATTCTCTTTCCAAAATTTACTTAATTCCAAAACTCCTGGGATATTTTTATTTCTATTTAGTAATCTTAATATATCACCTCTTTTTGATTTAGTTCTTATATCTATTTGTGTCAATCCATAAGAATTATCTGTTTTAGATATATTTGTAGCTTTTTCATTAAAAGAAGATTCAATCATTATAGTTTGAACAATAGAATTTACTGCAAAACTAGCTTTTAATTCATTATGTTCATACAGTTCCTCTGAAAATAATAATATATCTTTGTATAAAGTATTTCCATCTTTTCTTTTTTTTAATAATTGTATTTTTGCTGTATCCAAATTTACATTTATAACTTTTTCTTTATTTAAATAATTTTGTTCTCTTTTTTTGTTTTGATTATTTTGTTTAATATTATTCCATAGATTTTTTGTTGATTTTTTTATTTTAATATTATCAAATTTTTCTTTTGTTTCTTTAAAATTATTATTTGAAATTTCAACTTTTGACCAAATTTTTTGAATTTCATTGTCTACTATTTCATTTTCTATTTTTTCTATTTTCTGTCTTTTTTCTTCCATTGTTTTTTTAATATTATTTTCATCATTATAATTCTCTATTTTTTGGTCTGTAAAATCTATGTCTAATTTAGTTTTATTTGTTATATTGTTATGATTTATTTTTTTATTTGTAAACAAAATGTAAGACACCAAATCATTAATAGAACCTATTTTTTCTATTTTAGTTCTGAGTTTTTCATCACTTTGTATACTTATTGTTTTGAGTTTTTTTGCTACTCTCCATAGTGATATTTTTTCTTCACCTTCTAAAAATTTACCTACATTAATTATCATTTTTTCTTTACTTAATCTTTTCTTACTATTTTTTATTTGTTCCTCTAATTCTTCTTTTACAAGAGTTTCTAAACTTTCATAATTAATGTATCTTTTCTTTTTTAATTCTCTTAATTTTTTTATTATTTCTTCTTTTATTTCTGGTATTTCTATGTCATTAATATTATTTAATATATAATTTTTATCATTTTCATTTTTTTCTTGTTCTTCTAATTGAACAATCATTTCCTCAAATACTTGATTTTCTTTTTCAATATTGTTTTTTTTTGAAGTTTGTTGGAATTCTTGGGGGGAGGTTATTACATTCGATGTATTGTAAAACTTAGTATCATTAAAATCATTAAAAACAGATATTTCTTTTGTTTGGTTCATTTCATTTGCATTCCCATTAGTTAAAGAAAAACTTAATATAGTAGAAGCTAATACTATTTTTAGTAATTTTTTTGTTTGTTTAGTTTTTGGGTTTAAAAAATATGAGTTAAATATATCTTTTAGTTTTTTTCTATTAATCATAATGTCATAACCTATTTTATTTTATTATAATGAAAAATTTAATATTTTATTTTGTCTAATTCTTTATTAATTTCTTATAATATATTTAAATAAATAAAGGACACAAAATGTTTTTCAATGAATACCCTAATCAACAGATTTTTGAATTAAAAGAAATTATTCCAAATGACACAATTGTTAGAGATATAACTTTCCCTACAAAACAAGACGCATTAATTTATTTTGAAGATATGCATAAAATATATATGTCTGTTGCTGTTAAATATACAAAACCTAATGAAGATTTTAAAAATTCTTCATCTTATAAAGAGTTAGAAAATAAATTAAATGAAAGTATTCAAAATTATTTGTATTTTCCAAATAATTTATTAAAAAAAGTTTCTGAACAAAAAAGTAATTTAAAAGGTTGTAGCTCTTGTAAATCTTCTATTAATAAAGATTTATATGTAAAGAATACAGAAAATGATTTGGAACAACAAAAAATTAAAAATGAGTTAAATAAAACTACTAATTATAATGACTTACTAGATAGTACATTGTCATTAATTAAATGTCCTATTTGTGGTTCTATGGATTTTGTAATTACTGAAACAGACACTTCTAAATTAAAATCTTTAGAAAATAAAATAAAAGACTGTGAAAAAAAAATATATGATGAAGAAATTACATTTAAATTAAAAAATGGACAAGAAATTGTTTGGATAGTTGCCTCTAAAAAGGAATTATAAATGAAAACAATATTTTCTTTTCTTTTTATCTTTTCTACCTTTTTATTTTCCAAAGATATAATTAAAGATAAAGTTTATACTTTTGGTGTTGTTCCACAACAAAGTCCACAAAAAATGTTTTCTATTTGGAAACCTATTGTTGAAGAATTAAAAAAAACAACAGGACTTAACATTGTTTTAAAAATTGAAAAATCTATACCTATTTTTGAAAAAAAATTATATAGTGGACAATATGATATTGCATACTCTAATCCATATCATTTTGTTATTGCTAATAAGTATCAAGGACATCAAGCTGTTTTAAGATTCAACAAAGAGATACAAGGTATTTTAGTTACTAATACAAATAGTTCTATTACTAATATTGAAGAATTAAATAATGATAATAGTTTTTTATTTCCTGCACCAAAAGCATTTGCTGCAACTATTTTAACTAAGTATGAATTATTAAATAAAAAAAATATTAATGTTGAAAAAAATAAAAATTTCAAATATGTAAACTCTCATGATTCAGTTTATTTAGGTGTATTAAGAAATGTTGGTGATGTTGGGGCTGGGATTATGAGAACATTTAATAATTTTAAAGATAAAGATAAATTAAGAATTGTTTATAAAACAAATAAATACCCTTCTCATCCAATATCTATTACTAATAAAATAGATAAAAAAATTAAAACTAAGATAGAATTAGGTTTTATATCACTTAGTTTAAAAGTTTTAAAGAAAGTTCAACCTAAATCTTTAAAAATAACTACTTCTGAAGAATATAATATAGTAAGAGATTTAGCAAAGGAATTACACATTTTTAGACCATGAAAAATTTAACTTATAAATATAAAATCATTTTTTCTTTTTTACTTGTAGAATTTATCTTTCTATCAATAATTATAGCTTATAATTATATACATATTTCTAATTTTACAAATGAACTTGTAAAAAATGAAACACAAGTTAAAAAAGAGTTATTTAAGAAATTAATACAAACTCCTTTAATTACATATGATTTAGCTACATTAGATGATCTTGTAAATAATTTTGTTGATTTACCTATGGTAAAATCTGTACGTATTTTTGATTATAATAATAAATTATTGTCAAATAAAATTGAAACAACAAAAGAAGATAATGATAAATATTATTTGTATTTTGAAAATGAAAAAATAATAGATAATAATGATAATCTAAATGGTTATATATCTTTTGTTTTTGATTCTTCTAAAACAGTGGATATTGTTAAGGAACATACAAAAGAAATTATCATTATTGCTACTTTTGAAATTATTCTTTCTTTTTTCCTTTCTTTTTTTATTGCTTTAAGATTATCAAAAAATTTACAATCTATCAATAATACTTTAGAAAATTATTCATTAGATATTAATAATAAATTAAATCTAAATATTCATTCTAATGATGAATTTGAGAAGATTGCACAAACTATTGAAAAACTTGATTTGAAATTAAAAGAAACTCTTTCTAATAATATTAAACAACAAAAAATATTAATGGAACAAAGTAAAGATGCTGAAATGGGTTCTATGATTTCTGCTATTATTCATCAATGGAGACAACCTATTAGTATTATTGCTTTAACTAATAGTTCTATTAAAATGGATATCACCTTAGAAGATGTTGATTTAGAAGATTTAATGGATAATTGTGAAATGATTGATAAACAAATTGAAGAAATGACTAATACTATTAATGATTTTAGAGATTTCTTTAATCCAAATAAAGAAGAAACTATTTTTAATATTACAAATCCCATTAATAAAACAATAGCAATGATTAAACCACATTATTCTAAAAATAACATTTCTATTATTAATAATATTAAAGAAGAACATAAAGAACTTTTTGTAAAAGGTTTTGAAAATGAAATAAAACAAGTTATTATTAATATATTAAATAATGCAAGAGATGCTATAATTGATAACAATGTAGAAAGAAAAGAAGTTGAAATCAATTCAAGAATAAAAGACAAATATATAGTTTTAGATATTAAAGATTATGCAGGTGGTATTCCAAAAAATATAATATCTAAAATATTTGAACCTTATTTCACTACAAAAGGTGAAGAAAAAGGTACAGGTATTGGTTTAGATATGAGTAAAAAAATTATTGATAAACATCAAGGTAATTTATCTGTTAACAATTATTCAAACAATAATGAAAAAGGTGCTATTTTTAGTATTGAATTACTTATCAACAAAGAAGAAAATTAATTCTTCTAACAATAGCTTTTTACATATATTAAGTTTCCACTATCATATATTTTTCTATAACCATTTAAATATATATTTTCTTTACTTGTTTTATTGACATCATATTTATTTAATTTTTTATTTAGTTTATGTTTTTGGAAAGACAATCTATGTTCTAAGTTAATTTTATTATTACTAAAATAATAAAAATTTGGTTTACTAACTCCTTTAAAAGAAAATCCTAATTTATCATATATGTTATCATTTATATTTGTCCATCTTCTATTTCCATATGAAATTATTGATTTAGGTTTATATTCTTTTTCAAAAAAATTTAGTAATTTTTTTGCACCTCCAATAATTATATTATTTTTTTTAGAACACATTCTTATTAATTCATATTCATATTGATTATTAAATCTAGGTTTTCTAAATGTCATCACCATAACTAATTTTTCTTCATAAAATAATCCTATTTTTATTTTTGAATTTGCCATACCTTGTAAATGGTTTTGTTTAATAAAATCATTTACCAATTTTATATCTTTTTTTGTTTTTGACAAATCTTTTATTTTACATTTTCTACCATATATTATATTAGGTTTTATATTTTGTAATTTTAAATTAATTTTTGAAATCCATATTTCTTTTGTTTCTTTTGATAACCATTCATTTTCAAAAACATGAAATAAATGAAATTTTTTTTCTTCCATTTTCTCTGTTTTATATAAATGTTTTTCTTTATTTTTATATTTATCATTAAAATATTCTTCTTCTTCTCTATAATTATTAAAAATATTAGTTTCTGACATACCAAAAGAGTGAAAATTTAAACCATTATATTCTATTGCTAATTTTTTAGTTTCATTTAATAAATCTATCTCATATGGTTTTATTATATTTCTATCATTGATAACAAAAACATTATTAAAAAGACTATTTATTTCTTCTTCTATTTTAGTTTTCGTTTTATATTCCACATTTAAACTTCTTAAATAAACATATCCTGTATTTATTTTAAAATTAAAAAAATTCATATATTCATAAAAATCTATATATCCATTACATATAAAATTTTTTTCTATATATTCTTTTGTTAATTTTCCTTTATTAGTTATATTTCTTTGAGATACATATTCAACACCATATTTTTCCAAGTTTGTTTGTTTTACTTTTTTTAGATGTTTTAATTTTTCTTTTTCATTTTTCATATAATGATTAACACCATATTTTTCCAAGTTTGTTTGTTTTACTTTTTCTTTATATTCTTCTGTTTTTGCAAAATTATCAACACCATATTTTTCTAAGTTTGTTTGTTTTACTTTTTCTTTATATTCTTCTGTTTGCATATAGTATTCTGTACCATATTTTTCTAAGTTTATTTGTTTTACTTTTTCTTTATATTCTTCTGTTTGCATATAGTATTCTGTACCATATTTTTCCAAGTTTGTTTGTTTTACTTTTTCTTTATATTCTTCTGTTTGCATATAGTATTCTGTACCATATTTTTCCAAGTTTGTTTGTTTTACTTTTTCTTTATATTCTTCTGTTTTTGTGAAATTATCAACACCATATTTTTTTAAGTTTGTTTGTTTTATTTTTTCTATTCTAAGTGTACTATTGTTTCCACATTTACTAGAACAATACATTTTATATTTTCCATTAGAGATATAATTACAAGTATTATTACATTCCAAACATTTTGGTCTACTTTTTAAATCATTTAATATTGCAAATAAATATTCTGATTTTGTTAAACACCATTTGTATTCAATTGGAATTATAATTTCTTTGATTTTATTAGAATTAATTTGATTTTTACTATTAAAAAAGTTTGATTTTATATAAGTTTTTGTTAATTTTTTCATGTATTTATTATAACATTATATTATTAATTAAAAGTTAAAAATCTTCCTCCTTATTTTATTAATAAAAAGGAAGATTTTTTTTAATCTACTTCTGCGTCAATCACATCATCATCTTGTTTTGATGTATTTTGTGTTTTCCCTTCATTTTGGTTTTGTTTCTTCATAATAAGTTCTGTTAATTTTTGAGAACTTTGAGATAATTCATCTATTTTTCTTTCAATTTCTTCTTTTGTACTATTATCATTTTTTAAAGTATCTTCTAATCCTACTATATTTTTATTAATTTCAGCCATTTCTCCTTCTGTTAGTTTCTCTTTATTTTCTTCCATTGTTTTAGTAATAGTATGAATTAAAGCGTCTGCTTGATTTCTTACTTCAATTACTTCTTTTCTTTTTTGGTCTTCTTCTTTATGACTCTCTGCTTCATTTACCATTTTTTCAATTTCTTCTTCACTTAAACCAGAAGAACCTGAGATAGTAATTGAGTTTTCTTTTCCTGTAGCTTTATCTTTTGCTGAAACATTTAAAATACCATTTGCATCTATATCTAATGTAATTTCAATTTGAGGTACTCCTCTTGGTGCTGGTTGAATACCTCCCAATTCAAATGTTCCTAAATTTTTATTATCTTTAATAAATTCTCTTTCACCTTGTCCTATTACAACTGAAACAGCAGGTTGGTTATCTTGTGCTGTTGAGAATATTTGTGATTTTTTAACTGGAATTGTTGTTCCTTTTTCAATTAATTTTGTCATTACTCCACCTAACGTTTCAATACCTACTGAAAGTGGAGTAACATCTAATAATAAAACATCTTTTACATCACCTTTTAATACACCTGCTTGAATAGCAGCACCTGCTGCAACTACTTCATCTGGATTTACACTTTTATTAAGTTTTTTATTAAAATATGATTCAACAACTTCTTGTACTTTTGGAATCCTAATACTACCTCCTACCATTACTATTTCATCTATTTCATCTTTTGAAATTTCTGCTTGTTTTAAGGCTTCTTCTACATGTTTTAATGTTTTCTTTGTAATATCTTCTGATAAACTTTCAAATTTTGCTCTTGTCAATTTTGTTACAAGGTGTTTTGGTCCTGTTGAATCTGCTGTAATAAATGGTAAATTAATATCTATTTCACTTGTTGAAGATAATTCTTTTTTTGCTTTTTCTGCTTCATCTTTCAATCTTTGCATTGCCATTTTATCATTTGAAATATCTATACCATTATCTTTTTTAAATTCTTCAACTAAATAATTAATAATTACTTGGTCATAGTCATCACCACCAAGGAATGAATCACCTTCTGAAGATAATACTTCAAATGTTCCATCTCCAACTTCTAATACAGAAACATCAAATGTTCCTCCACCTAAGTCAAATACCAATACTTTTTCTTCACCTTTTTTATCAATTCCATACGCAAGAGAAGCTGCTGTTGGTTCATTAATTATTCTTAAAACATTTAATCCTGCAATTGTACCTGCTTCTTGTGTTGCTTTTCTTTGAGCATCATTGAAATATGCTGGAACTGTAATTACTATATCAGTTACTTTTTGTCCTAAATATTCTTCTGCATCTTCTTTTAATTTTGTTAATATTTTTGCAGAAATTTCTTGTGGAGTATAAACTTTATCTCCTATTTCAACTGCTGCTGCACCATTTCTATTTACTATTTTATATCCTACTTTTGATTGTGCTTCTTTTGCTTTTTCTTCTTCTATCATTAACCCCATAATTCTTTTAATAGAATAAATTGTTTTTTCTGGATTTGTAATTGCTTGTCTTTTTGCACTATCTCCTACTAATACTTCACCTTTATCTGTGAAAGCCACTATTGAAGGTGTTGTATTTTTACCTTCTTTATTTTGTATAATTTTTGTTGTACCATTTTCATAAATTGATACACAAGAATTTGTTGTTCCTAAATCTATACCTATTGTTGCCATTTTATTTCCTTTATTTTTTCTTTTTTATTTATTTTTTCAAATTATTTTGAAAAACCTATTTTTTTAATATTTGATTTTGGTTCATCTGATTTTAAATTTACTTCAATTGATAATATACCCTCTTCTAATTTTGGTATTACTTTTTCAATTGGTTTACTAAAACCATATTCTTTAACAAAATCTCTTTCAGCTATACTTGAATGAATAACTCTAATATTCTCCTCAGATTTTATTTTCTTTTCTTTTTTACCTATAATTTTTAAAGTATCATCATTTTCTATTTGAATTTGGAAATCTTCTTCTTTCCAACCTGCTACTGATAATTGTATTTCAAAATACACATCAACTAATAATTTATTATTTTCTTCATTATCATCTACATTTATTTCTTTTGTTTTTTCAAAGATATTACTTGGAGGATAATTTGTATATGTTTTTTTATTTTGGAATAAACCTTCAATATCATTTAAACCTTTTGATAATTCTTGAAACATATCTCCCATTAGTTGTTCTAATGGTAATGGACTTATTTTATTTCTATTAAACATTTTTCTTCTCCTATTATTTTTAATATATATAAGTGAAAAAATTGTTTTTAGATTTCTATTATGTAGTAATTTTTTTTTGTGAGTTTACAAATTATGTATTTTTAAATATAATTTTTTTCATATTCCCTTATTGGCAAATATTACATACATTTTAGATTTCTATTTAGACAATCTTTTTCAATAGTTAAACAATTTACTTTATGTTTAACATATTAGCATTATAATAAAAAAAAAAAAACTTGTCAAGTTATTAATAAAAAAATTTTATTTTTTTTATTTTATTTAAAAGAAAAGATTTTTATCTTACTAGTATTTTAGGAATTATTAAATTACTTTAATAATTTGATTTTTTAAGAGATTAATAATAACTTAAAAAGAAAATTTCTTCTCCTTTTAAGTTTATTATGATTATTTGATTGATATTTCTATCATGTAATCTACTATTTTTTTCAATTCTTCATCTGGCATATCCATAATACCACCTTTTGGAGGCATTGCATTTATACCATTGATAGCATTGTAATACACTTCTTGAATACCTTTACTTTTTACATTTTCCCAAGCATCTTTGTCTCCAACAACTGGTGCTCCTAATGCTGGATTTCCATGACAAGCTACACATCCATAAGTATCATATAATTTTTTACCTTCATGTTCTTCTTCTTTATTTTCTTCTTTTATTTTTGGTAAAGTTCTCTCTGTTGATACAGGTTGAACTATTTTATCATCTAATGGTATTTTTATTTTTAATAATAAATCTTCAACTTTTTTCTCTTTACCATGCTCTTTTTCAATACAATTACTCATACATCTTGTACCTGTTCCATAAATCTTAGGATTTGATAATAATTTTCTCATATTTTCAACTCCTTCTTTTGGATTCTCAGTGTCTACTTTTGGATAAAAACCATCTTTGTTTTTCATTTCAACTTTTAACATTTTTTCTTTATCCATTACAAATTCCTCATCCATTTCTTCACCATCAACTGTTATACCATTTTCATATAATAAATATGCTGTTATTGCATATGTTTCACTATTAGTTAATGTTTTTGGTGCTGTAAATGGCATTGATTCTTGAATATACCAATATAATGTACTTGCAAATGGCCAATAAGAACCAACAGTTTTATCTGGTCCCATTGGATTTGGACTTTCATCTGCTGGATTTAATCTTTGTAATTTTAAAGAAGCAAACTCACCTCCTGTTAATTTAGGATAAGCTCTACCTCCTGCTCCAAATTCCCCATGACACATTGCACATTGCATGTCATATAATTCATTTCCTAATTCAACACTTCCTTCCGCTTTTATTGGTTTTCCATTTTCATCTTTTACTATTTCCCCATTATGCATTTCATACTCAGGTAAACCTTCTCCGTCTGGTCTTACATCTGTATTCCAAGCATTTATTTCATTTTTTGTTGCTAATCTACCAGAATTATAATTTTTAACATTTTGTGTGTTTACATGATAAGGACCATATTTATTATCTTTAATTTTATATTTATATGCTCCATCTACACTTCTTTCAAAGTTTTCTTTATTTTCTTTTGCACTTAATGTTTGTGGAATTGAAATACCCAAACCTACAAGAAGTGAAAGACCAAAAGTTAATAAGTTTTTTTTATTAGTGTTTCCTAATTTGAACATTGTTACATTCTCCTTTTTTTGTAATTTCCCAAGTAACAATTGCATTTCTATGATAAACAGATTCTACTCCAACAGCACTTGTTTCTTGATCTATTGTTGGTTGAATATTCCCTGTATCATCTATTGCTCTTGAAGATAATAATAAAGGATTTCCATCCCATTTAATAACATATGAAAATCTTGTCCAAGATTTTGGTAAGACTAAACCTTTTAATTTAGCTTCTTCCCAATTATCTCCTCCATCAAAAGAAATATCAACACCTGTAATTGTTCCATGACCTGACCAAGCAATTCCTTCTATTTCTACCATGTCTCCTTTTTTAAGATGTTTCCAATCTTTTTCAGGACATGGTGAAGTAATCACTGAGTTAACTTCATTTACCCAAAAAAATCTAATTGCTTTACCATCTTTTTGTAACATTGTATATTTTGAAGTTTCTTCTTTTGAATGCCAAGGTTTATCTGAAAATTCTAATCTTTTTAACCATTTAGTATTTAAATTTCCTTCCCAACCTGGAACAACAAGTCTTACAGGATACCCTTGTTCTGGTCTTAACGCTTCACCATTTTGTCCCCAAACTACCATTACATCTTCTAAAGCTTTTTCTACTGGTATTGTTCTAGGATTACTTGCATTATCAGAACCACTTGCTAACATCCAAGTAGCATCTGGTTCTAACCCTATATCATCTAAAATTGTTTTTAACATAACACCTGTCCATTGTGCAGAACTCATTAAACCCTTCATAAATTGTAAATTATTAAATTGAGGTCCTCTCCATTCTGGTGCACCATTTGCAGGACATTCAATAAAATAAATCCTAGTTTCACTTGGATATCTTTGTAAATCTTCTAATGTTAAAACAACTTCTCTTTTCACTTTTCCATTTATCATTAGTCTAAAATCTGCTGGATCAATATCTGGATGTCCTCCATGATTTCTTACAAAAAATAATCCATTAGGTGTTATTATTCCTTCTGATTCATGAATTGGACACATTGCAACAGAAGCATAATAATCACCAGAAGAAAAAATTGGATGTGTTCTTCTTATATTATTGTGTTCAAATGGAGAAGGTAGTCCATATAAATTATCATCAACAGGTTTCCCTAATTTTTGTCCCCAAGGAGCTTCTTCTATAATTTTAGGATCATCTGCTTTTAGATTAGTTGCACCTAACACAGCAGCAGAAGCACTCAATGAATAAGCAGCAGTTTTTTGAAAAAAACCTCTTCTACTTAATTCTTCTTCTTGTTTTTTCATTTCTTTTTCCTTTTTTTTTGGTTTTAAGTAAAAATTTTTTTTACTCTTCTTCATATTTATTATAACTTATATATTAAAATAAATATGTTATTTTAATTGATTTTCATACTATTTTTTTGTTAATCCGTAGTTTATTTTTCTTTTAATAGTTTTTCTTGACCAATTCTATATAACACAAAATCATATTTCAATGGGTCTTTTTCATTAAAATTCTTTAAATTGTTTGTTATTTCTATTGCAGATTGTAAATCATAACTTTTTCTTTTTATCAAACCTAATTTTTTACCTATATTAAACAAATTTGTATCTAATGGTATTATTAAATCTTCTGGACTTATTTCTTTCCAATAACCTAAATCTAAATTATCTTTTCTTACCATCCATCTCATAAACATATTCCATCTTTTTAATGGACTTTTTGTATCTATTCTACCTATTAAAAACTCTAACCCTTTACTATTATATTTTGTTTTACTATATATATAAGTTATTACTTTTTTTATACTCTTTATTATATCTTTACTTTCTTCATATTCTTTTAATATAATTTTATAAATCATACTTTCTTTTGGTTCTCTTCCTTTTTGTAATGATTTCTCTTCATTTCTTATTTCTTTTAATATTAAGAACCATTGAATAATATCTTCTTCATTTTGAAATCTATATTTTAAACCTTTTAATTTTTCTCTTATTGTATTTTCACTTACTGGTCTATCTATTAAATCAAATGGTAATTTATTTAAAAATTTAACTATTTGTTTTGCATTTCCATAAGCAAACAAAGCACAGGTTAAAATAATTTTTTCATCCATATATTTTCTTGCTACAAGAAGTGGATCAGGTTTATCTTTATTTAATTCTTTTTTTGAATTTCTTAATTCATATTCTTTATCTAATAATTTTTTTAATTCTTTTTTATTCATTTATTTTTCTTTATATAAACCACAAAATGTGAAATCTCTTTCATATTTAACATTACCACTTTTTCTTACATTTTTATGACTTTGACTACAAGGATACTTTATTTTTTCATTTAATATATATATACAATTCTCACATTGAATATAATTTCCTTTATTTGTACTAGACATTAAATTCCTTTTTTATTTATTAATATATAAGAAAAAATATTTTTTTAAATATTTCTTTTCTTTTTTTTATGTAATTGTTTTCTATTTTAGAGAACAACAAACTCATACTATTTAAAATTAAATTATTGTAATAATGAAATAAAATCAATTTTTTTATTAAAATTTTCATTCTTCTTTTAGATATTTTTTCTTTTAAATCACTTTCATTAATTGAAGAAAAATATTTTTTTAGTTCTTTTGTTATTATTGTTAAATTATCTTTTATATAAATTTTCTCTTCTTTTGTTTTTTTACTTTCATCATATAGATATTCAAAAAAAATACCTATATCACCATTAAAATCATTTTTTTTATCAAAAAAATCTATATTTTGAGTTAAATATATAAATGTATTTAAAAAATCAAAAAGTGTTTTTCTTTTATCATTCAAACTATCTTTATAACCATATACATCATATGTAGACAAATAGACATCTATAATTTCTTCATTATATTCTATTCCATCCTTACTGATATATATAGGGTTGGAATAATCTAATTCTAATTTAGAAATATCATTTTCTTCTATGGAATTATATTCATCTAAAGGTAATTCATTTATTATTGGATATGCTCTAAAATTTCCATTTGGATATGTATCTTTTATTAAATACCACCCTTGTGATTTCATAGAATAAACCACTTCATTTGTTTTTAATACATCCCAATCTTGTTTTGGTTCTATTTCACAACAAGGATATTCTTCATTGTTTTCATCCAATGGTATAAATGTATATTTTTTTAATTCTTCTATTGAAATATTTTTTACTATATTTCTAAGTTTATTTAAGTCTTCTATTTTTTCAATTTCTTTTCCACAAACATGAAGTTCACTTGCATATTTTTTTGCTTTATAATTTGAAGTTAAAATATTATTTGTTAATTCTTCTAAATTATTATTTTCTTCATTTTCATAAAATAAGATTTCATCATTACAAGAACATCCTCTTGGTAGACATTTATCACACCACTCATATTTCCCTGACATTAATGTGTAAGTAGCAGATTTATCCATACAATTACAGCATATATACATATAAAATACCTTTTATTAGTTATTTACTTTAACTAATTATATGATTATTTTTCTTAAGAAATTATTAAATAGGTATTTTTTTAAGTTTATTTTTATCATATGTTTGATAAAATAATAATAAAAAAAGGTAATAAATGATTAATAGTTTTAATATTTTACAGGAACATACTCTTGCTGGATTTGAATATGATAAACCACATAGACATTATCACACTTCATTACATATTTATGATATGTTAGATAAATTAGAAAATTACAAAGATAGACTAACTAAGCAAGAGATTAAAGAATTAGAACTTACCATTGTTTATCATGATGTTGTTTATGACATAAATAGAAGTATTAGTAAAGATAAAAAAGTGTTAAGTAATGAAAAAATGAGTGCTAAATTTTTTGTTGAAAAAAGTGGTAAAAAATATGATAAAGAAATTACTAAAAAAGTTGTTAAACTTATTGAAATGACTGGAACTCCCGAAAAAGCAAAAACTTTTCAAGAAAAATTGTTGATGTTTTTAGATTTTAATACGATTTTAGAAGAATCTAAATCACTTAGACAAGATTCTTATAATATTTTTAAAGAATATCAAGTTATCCCTTATGAAACTTTTCAAGATGGGAGAAGAGAGTTTTGTCAAAAAATTGGTCCTAAAATTATTGAAAAAACTTTCAAAGATGATAAAGATTTTGGTCAATATTATGAAGGTTTTTTAAATGGATTTAAAACATTAGAATTAATAAATGAGTGTTTTAGACCAAAAATTGGAATATATGTTGGTTCTTTTAAACCTTTTCATATTGGACATTTTAATATTTTAAAAAAAGCAGAAAAAATATTTGACAAAGTTGTTATTGTATCTGCTGTTAATGATAGTAAAGAAAATTTAGAACCTTCTAATATTCCTTATTATTTAGAAACTGAAATAGAAAGAAACAATCAATTAATTACTAATACTATTAAAAAAGTTGTGGATAGAAATAAATGTTTTTATGAAACTTCTTTAATTAGAGGTATTAGAAATAATTCTGATTTAATTAGTGAACAAAATTACAATGAAACATTACAAGATTTTGGAAATCAAATTCCAATTGTTCATATTTTATCTGATAGTAAATACACTCATATTTCTTCTTCTTTAATTAGAGAATTAAGTAAAATGGAAGATGAAAATGAAGATATTCAAGCTAGACTAAAAGAATATTTGAAGTTCTTTTAACGAAATATTACATTTTTTTTTAAGTTTATTTTAAATGTTTTTAAGGTAAAATAATAATAAAAAAGGTTGAAATATGTCAAAAGATAGTTCTTTAAATAGAGTACTAAATATTATTAAAGATTTAAATAATGGAAAAACTTTAAATCTTTCTAATTTAGCTTTAAGATTTGATGTATCAGATAGAACTATTAGAAGAGATATTAATTCTATTAAAAATGTTTTTGATGAAGATTTTATTCAAAAAAATGGTGAAAATATTTTTACAGTACAAAAAAACCTTTTATCAAATTCTTTATCTGGTATTGAAATTGCTACATTTAAACATATTATCAATTCTTTTAATCAAGGTGGAATACCATTAGATATTCCTAGTAATTTAAAAGATATTGTTAAGAAAACAGAAGACATTTATGATGTTGGTAATAAACCTTTGGAAGTTTTAAATAATAAAAATATTATTAAAGAATTAGAAAAATCTATTAAATATTCTTATGAAATAAAATTAAAATATAAAACTATGAAGGGTATTAAAAAAATCTCTTACAAACCTTATAAAATTAAAATGTTAAATGAAAACTTTTATTTATTAGGTACTAATTTAGAAAATGATTTTTTTATGTTAAGAGTTAATTTAATTGAAAATGTTTCTAATGAAAGTAAAACTTTTTATAAAAAACAAGATATTGTTAATTTTATTAGAAAGATACAAACACCTTTTTCTAATCCTAATTTTAAAGAAAGTACTATTTCATTAGAAATTGATAAAAGTGTTTCTAAATATTTTAAAATGAAAAGTTTTTTACCTTCACAAGAAATTATTGGTGAAAATGATAAAGGTAATTTATTAGTAAATTATACTATCACTCATTTTAGAGAAATTGAAGACTTTATTATTCAATGGATGCCAAATGTTAAGATTTTAAATAATAATAAATTAAAAAATAGAATTAAGAAACTAGTAGAAAGTAAACTTAATTCTATTGATTAAATAATAAGACTATGGTTGTCCTATATTTGGAGATATATTAATATTTTGAGTTTTCTGTTTTTGTTTTTCTTCTGGACCTTGAATATTTAAAATTGATTTTATTTCTTTTTTGATTTCTTTTTCATTATATGATAAAAAGTTTAATACTCTAATAACACTTGGCATTTCAAGTAATTCTTCTAATGTTTCTGCTTTTATTACTTTTGTTCCTTTTTGTACTTTTGCTTTTGAAACACCTTCACTTCTTTTCAATGTATTTTCTTCACTTATTTTTAAAAAGTCTTTAAATGTTATATTATTATTTCCGTCTAATACTGGTTCATTTACCATACTCCCATCTAAATCAAAAAATGCTGGTTCTAAATCAGAAGATTTAACTATAAAGAAACCTGGTTTATTACCTCTTGATTTGATTTCTGGAACTGAAATAAAGAAATATTTTTCATTATTTGGATTTGGTTTAATATTCATTCCAAATAATTCTTTTATTTTTTGAATTTTATTTTTAACAAAAAAGTCAATCATTATTTTTTTTAACTTTTCTTTTTTTTGATGTTCTTTAAGTGTTTCTAAATCATATACTTCTTTTTCATATTTTTTTAAGAAATCTTCCTCTTTTGATAGATTTTCTTTTTTGAAAAATTCTAATGCCTTTTCTTTTGTGTCATATTGAGACATAATTAATTTCAAATAGTTTGGAACTCTATCTACATCTAAATTATTTTCCGCTTCATTTATCAAGTTTTTATCTAATTCTATATCTTTATGATATATTGTTTTTTCTTCATTTTTGTATCTTGAAATTACATTTATATTATCTTGAAATCTGCTTTTATCTTTTGGCGTAATATTACTTTCTCCAAAAATATAATCAGTAAAGTTCTTTTTTATTTTTTCCTCTGTTTTAATAGTTTCCTCTTTAACTTCTTTTGTATTTTCTATTTCTTCTTTTGTACTATTTTCATTTAACTCTGATAATTCTTTATACTCTGCTTTTGCAGTTGCTTCATCTAAAGTTCTTAGCGCTACACCTTCAAAAAATGCCATTTTTCTTCCTCTTTCTTTTGTTTATTTATATATATTATAAATGATATATATAAATTTATTTTTAGATTAAAAAGTTTAGGCTATTTAACCCAAACTTTTGTATAAACTGTTCTATTATGACAACCATTATATGCTTTTATACCTATATGAATATAATTTTCTTTAAAACCTTGGTTCATAGTTATTATTTGAGTACTAGCAGTTGAAGAAATATTAGCACTTGTTATACTTGTATAAGAACCCATTGATTGATAATTATGACCTGGATAATAATAGTTTGTCCAATTAGAATTAGGTATATTATTATCTTCTACACCATATACTCTTGGACTTGGAAAAAGTACGCTTCCACAACTTTTGTTACTTGTTACATTCATATTTGTTAATTTTATTTTTTCAAAAGGTATTTTTCTTGTTATTGTTATACCACAACCTCCGTGTGAACTTGAACCATATGCATTATCTGAACTACTATCAATATTTAATTTCCAAATATTATTACTATCAATTATACCCCAACCAGAAGAACATTCTCTACCTTTTTGATATGGGAATGTATTATCTACTAACATCCAACCTCCACCATCAGTTTCCATATCACAATATGCTTTAAAAACTTTATTATCACTAGTTTTTAAATAATAGTACCCATTCCCTTTTGAAAAACCTTCATTTAATATATCACTACATGTAGATTTAACTGATATAATCATTTCACATTTTTTATTTTCACTATTATAAAAATAATTATCACCACATAATTGTTTATCATTAATACTATATGTAATTTTCCTTGTTGGTTCTTGACCTTTTATAGAAGAACACATAAATCTACCATAATTATTTTGATAACCTGGATATGGAGTATCATTCCATTGATATAAATTACCTAAACTATTTCCATTCCACCAATAACGCATTGAAGCATTAACATGATTATCACCACTAGGTTCTGATTTTGAGTTATTTGAAACAAACCACTCTCCTCCACTTTTTGGTCCCCAAGAAGTACATTTTTTTGAGTTAAAACTTTTAGATTTACAATTTGAACCATTTGATTTTGGATATATACCCATAATCCAAAAGTATGTATGACCATATTTTGAAACTAAACTTTGTAATTCTGTTGAATTTATAGGATAAAATAATTCCATTTTGTTATCTGATATACTTCTACAATAATTTTCAGCTTGATAAGCATAATAATTTTTTCCAGAAACAGGTAAATAATCTCTATATTTTTCATTTTTAAAACATTCTTTTTTTTCAAGATCTAATGTATAACCTTCATTACAAATATCTAACATAGGATTTTTTGTTCCATATTCAAATATTTCAGTATCTTCATAATTTCCATCTATATTCAAGTCCATTGTTGATTTTACTTTCAATTTATTAATCCATAAAGCAGCCTTATTTGTAGGAATTTTTGTATCCCTTGAACAATTTTGTGATATAGAACTAGACCAAGTATTTGAACCTGACCAAGTTAATAAATTATTTTCTTTAATATTGTTACTTGTATAATTTGCTGCTATTGGTAAATCTCTACCATTAGTTGTTTTACCTTGAATACAAGAATAACCACTTTTACAAGGAGCTTGATAACCACTATAATTACCATTATACCCTGGACCATTCAATGGAACCCAATTACCACTTCTACATCTATAACCGTCTTCTGTACCTTGTAATCTCCAAGATATATTAACTTCATTATTAGAATATTCTTTATTTATATTTAAATGTATTGGATCTGCATGATTATAACTTCCAACATATTCTAATACTATACCTAATTCATTAATATTATTTTTTGCTGTATAGACATTTTTTAAACTATTGTTTTCAAAAAATAATTTATATGTATCAATATTATTATCAATAGTTTTAACAACATCTATCCAACCCCCACCTTCAGTTTCCATATCACAATACATTTCATATACTATTCCAGATTTTGATTTTAATTTATATAAACCACTTGAAGCATAAATATTATCTTTTAAAACTTCATTACAGCTTTTATATTCTCCATATTCAAAATTAATAGGTCCTTCTTCATTAGATATATATAAATCTTCAAACCATAAAGCTGATTTTCCAGAAGGTATATTTAAATCTCTTGTACAATCTTTTGATATACTACTATTAGTAATATTTGAACCTGACCAAGCTAAAATTTGATTATTTTTTAAATTTTTATTAAAATATTTAGCCTCAATTGGTTTATCTCTATAATTTTCAGTTGTACCTTGAATACAAGAATAACCACTTTTACAAGGAACTTGATAACTATTAGTCCCTCCTTCAAAACCTGGACCATTCATTGGAACCCAACTATTTGAATTAGTACATTTGTCTCCTGATTCACTACCTTGCATTTTCCAATTCATTCTTATTTTATTATTATTAAAAGTTTTATTTATATTTAAATACAAAGGTGTCATATGATTTGATTGATATGAATATTCAATTAATAACCCTTCTTTTCCATTTTTATTTTTTAATATTTCAACTTTTTTTATTGAATCTTTTTCAAAAAATAAATTATAATTTTCTGGATTTTTTTTCAATGTTTTTATTATATCTATCCAACCTTTACCGTCAAAATAGTCCATGTCACAATATACTTCATAATCTCTACCATTTTTTGCATTTATTCTATAATATGCACTAGGTGCAGAAGGTTGGATTTTTAAAATATCTTTACAACTTTGATTTTTTTGATTAAATATTTGTTCTTTTTGGTCTTCTATTATTTTTTTTTCAATAGGTCTAAAATCTCTAACCATTATCATACCTTGTTTTGTATTTAATTTCATCCCTTTTGAATCAGGAGAATTTTTACTACCATAACATGTTGCCCAACCTTTTGAATATAAACCATGACCAAATGAATCTAAATCTTTAAATGAATAATGATTTGTTTTATTTGTATATCCTATAAAATTATCCATTGTTGAAGTTGATACGTCACCTTTAACTAGTTTTTGATTTTCTACAAATGAAGATTTATTATAATTATCTTCTAAGAAATTTTTACCTAATTCTTTTATATATACATTATCTCCCCAGTCATAAGTATTTATATAATCACCAAAAATAATTTCTCTTGTTTCAATATTTTTTACTGATATTGAATATGGTGATGATATATTTCTTATATTACCTTGGTTAACAAACCAACCAAACATATCATTTGATATATTTGTGTCACACCCCCAATCAATTTTATTACCTGAAACACTTCTAGCAATTAATGTCCAACCTCCACCATCAGTTTCCATATCACAATATACAGTTCTATATTCTGTATTGTATGTTATTTCATATAAACCAGAAGTCAGTTCCATGTTTTCACTTTTTATTTCTCTACAATTTTTTAATTCTCTATAATTATAATTAACATCACTTTCTACTTTTTCTTTCTTAGTATCTTCCATTGTATTTATATTTTCTCTAATATATATTTGGTAATGATGTTTGTTATCACCACATTTTTCTGGTCCATCTCCTCTACATTCACCAGCATCTTCATAATATTCTTGACCACTATAAGATACAAAAGAACCTAATCCAACTGGTGAATCAACTTGCACATCTCCATTATCATTATATGCATTCATTGTTCTAATCATTGTTCTATCTTTATTATTATCTTGTACTAATTCTTTTTCTCCCCATTTAAAAGCAATTTCTTTTTTACCATTTGCATTTGCTCTTAAAACTGGGTCATAATAACCAAAATGAGTATAATTACAGATTTTTGCACCAGAATTATCTGACCAATTTGAATCACTTGCATTTGCATTCCAAGTTAATTCACTAAATAATTTATTTAATGTTTTACCTTCTAAACAATTTCCTATTGTTTTTAATACATTATTTTGAGAAGATTTACCTTCTTTGATTAACATTTCACTTCCATTAATAATTGAGTAAGATTTTGACTTCCAATCCTTTGAAAATGAGTGTTCTCCAAATGAATTATCATTTTCCCAAACACCTGTATTATTTGGATACATTAGTTGAGACCAAACATCATAATCTTCATCTGATAAAGTAGCTACATGTGTCCAACCACCACCGTCAGTTTCCATATCACAATATGTCTTTTCTCCGTTAATAATGTAATAACCCGTTTTTGATATAAAATTATTTTTCTTTAAATCTAAACAAGATTTAATTTCTATGTTTTTATTTGTTTCTCCTATTAAATTTATTAATGGTTTATTACTTGTTGCTATTAATTTTATTTGTTCTTCTGTTAAAACCTTATTCCAAATAGCAACTTCATCAACCGCTTTATATCCATTATTTAAATAATTTTTATAATTTATTTTAAAATAATTATTTAATGTATTTAATATCTTAACTTCTTTTGAACTATCACCATTTAAATTATTAACTAAAGTTTGTAAAACACCATTTAAATATATTTTCAATATATTATTTTCTTTTAATAATATTACATTATGCCATTGTCCATTTGAAGACCATTTATTTTTATAACTATTTATAGAAAAATTATATTCTTTAGAATGTCCTAGAAATGATAAATCTTCTGAAGGTTCTCCACCATAAATCATACCAAACATAGTTCCAGGGTTATATGAATCATCAACAAATCCTAATTGTAAATCTTCACTAGTACTACTTGCACTATTTGATTTTATCCAAAAAGACATAGTTTTATCTCCTTGAATATTAAAGTTATCAAATTTTATTGAATCTATAACATTTGTAAAATATCTAGCATTACCAAACCTACCATCACCTATTGTTGTACCTATTGTTTGACCCATTTGATTGTTTGTATAATCTATTACTCCCCCTTGGTTTTCATCCATTGGTAAATATAAAGCCAACTCTTCATTAAATACTCCTTGCTTTAAAGGTTCTATTTCTTCTTTTTCTCTCATTAAAAATGTTATTTCTTGTCCATATAAAGATGAATTACTTTGACAATTTAATTGACATTTAACTGTATCTTTATTTATTACATTATGAATATAAGATATTACATGTCTTGCATTAAAACCAAACATTTTATTATCTTCACTTGTTGTTGAAGTATAATCTGAATTATCTCTATTAGCAAATCCAATAGAACCTGTATATGACATTAATAAATTTGTCTTACCATAATAATTATTATCTATATACATAGATACTTTACTTGGTAATTCATAAAAAACCTTATTAGTACTATTACTATATTTTGTTATTTGATTCCAAGTTGTTTCTTCACCTAAATCTAAATAAATTGTTTTCCAATCATAATTATGATCACTTCTTTTTTGTATTTTTAATACTTCTACTCTTTTTTTATTATTAAAATAATTCCACATAGTAGAATTTTTTTGAGAAGTATATTTTTCTAATTCTACTGAATCTTGTTTTGTACTATCCCATAATTGTTCATTACTTAAAGTAGGCTTAGATATATTTGTATCGCCTCCTGCATTTGAGAATATTGCAGTCCAACCCCCACCTAAATAATCCATTTCACAATATACTTTAATACCATTTAATCTATAAACTCCACTTATTGAGTTTGGTATATCTTTTTTTAATTCTTTACAAGTTGTATATTTATAATCTTTAATAGTTTTTGGGTGTTCTTCCATTAACTCTGTCAATGAATAACCTACTAAATATTTTTTTCCTTTATATTTTTTTAATTCTAAACCTATATGTCCTATCCAAGTTCCATTTAATGAAGAAGGAGTAGTAAACATTAATGTAATATATTCCCAAGTTTTCCCATTTATTTCTTTTGTTTGTTCAATTTTTTGATATTTTTTTGTTGAATATTTTTTATTTGTAATATCATAAAAATCTGTATATAATGAATCTTTTGTTCCATTATAGTTTGAATCAACATAAGTCCAAACACCTAATTTATATTTTGTATTTGGTTTTAAATTCTTTTTTAAAGATGTTTCATTGATTGTATATTCTTTACCTGCTTCTGGTAATAATACATAACCAGAAGAAACTGGACTTTCCATTTTTATAATTTCATTTTTACCCGTAGAATCTTTTTCACCAGGAATACCTTCACCATTTTCAAAGTTAGGATTTTTTACTAAATTTTCACTTTCAATATAGGCTACATCATCATATTCAAAATTACAATAAACTAATATATCTTCTTCTCCACTTGGATTAATTAGATATTTTCCTGTTTTTGTAATACCTTCTTCTTTAATATCTTTGCATGATTTATATTTTGATAAATTTGTTTTTGTGTCTTCTCTAAAAAATAATTCAAATATTTCTTCACCTGTATATCCCTTACTATCCCAAGAATAATCACCTGAAATATTTTTATAATCTCCAAAATATATAGGTGTATTTATTGGTACATAATTTTTAAATTTATTTGTATAATATCCATATGGTTTTTCATAATTATCTGTGTTCCATTTACAAGAATTTTTATAATAAGAATACACTGGATTTGAAATTTTTTGATTTTTTAATATTTTTTCATATGAAATATCAAAATCATTATGCCAAGAAGAAAAACATTCTTTTTCTTCATTTGGTAAAAATACGTCAAACATTTGATGAGTTGTTCTTTTATAACCATAATGATTATACCAAATCATTCCTTTGTATTTAGTCATAAATTCTTTTGCTGGATAATTTGTAAAGGTAGAACCATATTTTCCATCTGTTATTTTATGTTCATGGAATTTAGTCCAACCCCCACCATCAGTTTCCATATCACAATATACTTTTTTAGTAGTCATACCATCTTTAACTGAATAATAACCTGAAGTACTAGTAGGCTCTTTTTTTAATATTTCTAAACAAGAGTTATATTTTGGTAAATCTTCTTCCCTTGTAATAACTTCTTGATTTTTTTCTAAATATTTTTTAACCCCATCTGAAACTTCTTTTGGTCTTAAAAAATACCAACCAGCACCAGCACCAGAACCATTACTTCTACCCCAATATTTTGAAGAACTAGTCCAATATGCACCATTATAATAACCAGAACCTTTATTAGGACCTCCTCCATTCATATTCCCAGACCAACAAGAACCATACCAAAAAGGTGTGTAATCATAATAAGTAGCACAATTATTATTATATCTATCATAAGTCATCCATCTTCTATTATTGTGATAACTCCAAACACCAGAAGTTGTTGTACCATTGATTTGTTTATAATTTGATAATTGTAAATAATATGTACTATTAAATGGTTTAATATCTGCTACAAATGATTGATCAATTATTTCATTTGTATTATTTCTTTTCCAAATATATGCGAATTCACCGTCTTTATTATTAATTAATGTTCTCCAGTAATTTAATCCTATAAAAACTTCAAAAGTATTTGGAGTACCTTTATAATAGTCATTATTTTTATTATTATAATCACCTACAAAATCACTAATTGTTGTTGTTGTAGAAGTCCAACTTCTATATCTCATATTTACTTGATTTATATTTTGTAAATTAGACCATACAAGTGTCCATCCCCCACCTTGATAATCCATATTACAATAAACAGTTGTTTTATTAGAACCTAAATAAACCTCATATATACCACTTTTTGCTTCTTTATCAATCGCTTGAATATCTAAACAAGAAGTAGGTTTTACAATTAAGTCTTCTATTGAAGTTTCTATTGTTGGACTTTCATCTTTAATTGCTAAAATATAACTTCTATTTTGTGCTGTCCATTTACCATATGAATTTGAATTCTGTGTATCTCCTTGTAACCACATTCCACCAACTGGTCCATTAGGACCACAATCTCTTGGAAAACCTACTCCAACATGTTCAGGAGAAGATTCATTAGAATAATTACAATATTTCCACATTTTCTTTCCATTTAATACATCTTCATATGTAGAATATATCCCAAAATCTTCACCTAATTTGTTATTTGTATTTCTCCATGTTCTTACAAAAGAATCAAAGAAGTTTTGATTTGTATACTCTTTTATTCTTTTATAATATGATTTCATAACACCAGGTATTTCATACTTTATTATTTTATTTAATCCATTTCCAAATAGTGCATTAGTGATAGCTTCATAATTAGTATTTTTATCATTTGTATTTTCTATTGGTTCTTTATTATTAACTAAGTAAGTCCAACCCCCACCGTCAGTTTCCATATCACAATATACATTAGTTTCCAAACCATTTGGAGAAATAGTGTAGTAACCTGATTTTGATTTAGGATTTGATTTTTTTATTGTTGAACAAGAAAAATTTATTCTTTCACTTTCTCTATCACCTTTAAACCAAGCAGGATTATTAGTCAATGGAGAACCAAATACATCACCTTCATTACCATTATCCAATGAAGAAATGTTTTTTATTGGTAAATCAATACTCTCAAAATCAAAGATAGTAGCATTTTCCAATGTTCCATTTTGATTACTATTCATTGAACAACCATCCTGTATTATTGTATATTTTTCTATATTATACTCAGGTTTATCTTCTGATAAATTTTCAAATTCTGTTGTTTTATTATTAAATAATTTAAATTGTAATTTATATTTATAAGATGAAGTTGCATTTTGTTTATAAGCCATAAAATTATTACAAGTTGTTACAAATCTTTGTTTTCCTTTTGTAGAACTTTCTCTAATTGCATTTATTTGTTCTTTTGTTAATGAAAAATAACCCATTTCATCTAAATCTTTAATAAACCATTCTCTTGAATCAACACCATCTGTAAAATGTTCTGTTAGAGGTATATCATTAGAATAACTTATTTTAGTCCAACCACCATTTTCCATATCACAATATACATTAAAAGGTTCTATTGTTGATGTTGGTTTTATTTTATAAAAACCATTGTTTTTTTCTCCTTCATTTAGTGCATTTGTACAATTTCTATATATTTTTTCACTATTTAATTCTACTTCTTTTATTATATTACCTCTAAGCCAGGCAGGATTATCAATAAAATTAGAACCAAAAAATTCATTTGCATCACCATTATCAGCTGTTGAAACATTAATAATAGGTACTGAAGTTGATTTAATTTCAAAAATAGTTGTTTTTAATAAACTCCCATTTTCACCACCATTTGAAGAACAACCATCCTGTAGTACTTCTATGTTCCAACCATTATAACCTTTTGAATTTATATTTAAATCTTCTTCTTTTGCTGTTTGTGAATTATCTATCATTCTAAAATGTAGTTTTGAATTATATGAATTATTTCTTTTATATTCATATGAAATAACCCCATTACATCTTTGGATATATTTTTGTTTCCCCTCTGTTGATATTTCTCTAAGTGCATTTATTTGTTCATTAGTTAATTCTAAATAACCTTGATCATTAAAATTATTCGGAAACCACTTTCTTCCATCTTTTGAAAATTGTTTTTGATAAGGTAAATTTTTTATATAAGATATTTTAGTCCAACCCCCACCATCAGTTTCCATATCACAATATACTTTAAATGGTTTTATTTGTTCATTTGGTTTTATTACATAAAAACCAGATTTATTTATATTTTTGTTTAATAAATCTGTACAAGATTTTGGGAAATTTTGATTATCTAACTTAGGATATCTTTCTCTTACATATATATACATCACACCATTTGTATAAAAGTTGCTTGGATTTATACTTGTTCTTCCCCATGATTTTGAATCATAATTAGAACCTAACCCTAACTTATATGTATTATGTTGACAATTAGTACTAGAATCCAACCCTCTTGCTACTTCCCATTTCCAATTATTTACCCCATAATCTCCAATGTGTCCAATTGAACCACCTTGATTACAATCACCTATATTTTTATGATTAAACCATATTCTTGAATAATCAGGATATACCCCATAATCTCCTTTTGTTTGGAAAACTAATTTATCCCCATAAAATAAATCTACATTTGTTCCATATTTATATACTTCTTTCCATATAGGGTTATTGTTATCTAATTTTAGATTATAATTTTGAAATAATGTATCAGAATTTTGAATATTGTTATATATTTTCTCTATTTTTTCTTTTTCATCCATAATATATGATAATTTTATTTCTTTCATAGGAATGTGAATACCTACTTTTGAAATATAATCATTTTTGTCTTCTATTTTTCCTTTTTCATCTCTTGTTTTCCAAAAATCAGAATCAAAATCTTGCAATTCACTATCATTTGTATTAAGTCTAATTGCAAGTGTCCAACCCCCACCGTCAGTTTCCATATCACAATATACTTTTTCTTCTTTTATACCAGTAGGATTCACTAAATATATACCAGAAGATAATGTATTATCTTTTTCTTTTAATTCTAAACAAGATTTAGATATTTCTACATTTTTTATTTCTTGATTCTTTTTTATTTCTTCAAATAATCCATTATCCATTTCTCTAATAAAAATAGCATAATCATAATCTCTATTTGATAAAGTAGAACTATTTTTAACTTCACAATCACTCCCAATACATGCATTACTAGAAGAAGATGTACCTTCAAACCATAACCCAGAAACTTCCAATTGCCAATTACAACCACTTGTTTCTATTCCTTTTATATTATCATAAGGTGTTAAACAAAAATGTGTTCCCAATCCCCTTGTCAAATCATCATTAACACCAGAAGGAGATAGTCTTGTACCTGTGTTTGTAATTCTTACAGCATTGTTAGAATATGTCCAATTAAATGCTAATGCTCCTGGTTTAGACATAATTACATCTTTACTTAAATAATCTGTTGATACATTAGTTGATTTTTTATAAATATAACTAGGATTTGTAACTTCTTGCCTTTGAACATTATTAAATAAATAAGATAATGTTTTTTCTTTATATTCTGGTTTAAATTTATAAACTTTTGTTGCATTTACAAAACCTTGTTCATGATTTTTTATCATTATCCCATTAGTTTTTAAATTATTCCATAAATCTTTATTTTGATAATCAGAATTGAATGGATTACTTGGAGTACCAATATTATATGGACTTATCCATCCTCTTGTCCAATCCATATAGTGTCCATCACTTGTATCTAAATTCATTACAAGTGTCCAACCCCCACCGTCAGTTTCCATATCACAATACACTTTTATTTTTTCTTTTCCTAATGGATTTATTGTATATATACCTGATTTTAAATTATTATATTCTAATTTTAATTCTGCACAAGATTTTAAATTTTCATTAATTTGTCTTTGTACTATTATTTTTTCTACACTATTTTGATTTTCTATTTGGACTTTTTCAGTATCACTTAAATCTCTAACAAACAATTTACTTTTTAATTTTAAATATTTATTTCCATTATCATTTCCACTACTATATGCACAATTTCCAGAAGAAAAATTGCATCCTGAATAATTATGTTTTATTCCTACACCTAAAATAGAATCATTACTTTTACAATCATTTACTTGATTTGAACTTATTCCTATTCTTGCTTTATTAGCATAATCAATATTAAAACCTTCTTTATTACAATAATTTTGTAATGAAGAATCTAATATTATTTGTTTCCAAGTTGTTCTACCATATTCTGTGTTTTGTTCTATATTATTTTTAAAAATATCTAACATAGAAGGTACTTCTTTATTAATAATCATATCCTTATTATTAATTCTTACTAATATTTCTTTTACAGGGATTTCATTAAAAGCTTTACTTTTATGTTTTTCCTCTCTTGGATTATTACCTACAAAATTATCTGTTGTCCAAGCTAAATCTTCATATTTAAAAGAATCACCTTCATCACTCATCACAAGTGTCCAACCCCCACCGTCAGTTTCCATATCACAATATACTTCATAACCTTGCCATAATTTAAAATAACCACTTTTTGTAGAAGGATATGTTTTTTTTATCTCTGAACAACTTTTATATAATACTTTGTTTTCACCTTCTTCTGTTGTTTTATAAGTTATAAATTTATTTGTCAATAAATCTTTTTCTAAACTAGAAATTAAATTAGGCATTTCACAATCAATAGTATCATCATAAACAATTCTTTCACATATTTTTTCTTCTGATACATCTAACCAGCTAACACCTGTTTCAGAAGGTGAGAAAACTTTATTCATTTTTTCTACATAACCTTCTGGACAATTTTTATTTAGTTGTACTATAATACTTTCATATTTCTGAACACATTCAACTGCAAAACTTTGAATAGATATACCTAAAAATAATAATATTAATTTAAAAATATTCATTGACTTCATAATTTACCTTATTTTTAATTTTTCAAACCATAATGAAGGTTTATTTGTTGGAATTTTATAACTCCTATGACAACTATCAGAACTATTAGTTCTATTCACACCATACCAAGCCAATATTTGATTTGAACCTATTTCATTTATATATTCACCTTCAATAGCCTTATCTTGATAATAATTCATTTTACCTGTAATTATTTCTTTTCCATTTACACCATAAGTTTCTGTATAAGTATATGGACCACCTTCATAACCTGGACCTGTCATTGCAGAATATGTACTATTATTACAATAACTTTTACTTCCACCTGCTTGTAATACCCAAGAAATAGCTACTTCTTTTGCTTGAAATAAAATTGAAGGATCAAAATATAACCCCATAGGTGTTCCAATTGCATAGGTAATATATATACCTTCTTCACCTATTGGATTTGTATCATATATAGGATTACCTACTATACCTTTTTCATAAAAAAAAACTTTTAAATACTCTGGATGTCTTTTTAATGTTTTTACAACATCTATCCAACCACCACCATTGTAATCCATATCACAATATACTTCAAGATTATTTTTTATCATATAGAAACCACTTTTTTCTACTCCTAAATCTTGAAATAATTCATTACAATTGTTTTTTGTTTTATATTCTGGTTTATTGAATTCTAATTTTTGATATATTTCTTCATAAACCTCTGTATTAAATAATTTTATTTCTTTACAATCTTTTGTTTGTTCTTTTAAACCATAGCAAAAGTTTTTAATAGTAATATCAAACCATTGATCAACTTCATTACTTAATTCATAATTTTTAAATTCTAATAAATGATAATTAGTAGGACATTGCCCATCTAGTGTTTCAATTAAAACAATATCATTTGTACAGTAATTTTCTGCTTTTAAATATGACATTGATAAAAACAAAATAAAAAAAATTTTTATTATCTTACCCATACACTACACCCTTTTGCTTCTCCATATTTACCTAAACCACTTGAAGTTGGATTATTTGTATATCCACAAGCACAAGTTGGTTGAGAACCATTACCTATCCAAATAGTACCTATTCTACCTTCTGATACTCTTATCCAAGTACCCAATCCTTGCTTTTTATTTCCATTCATAATTCCATACTCAAAATGTCCTCTACCATCCCATACAGGAATAATATTTGCAACTGTAGGATATTTTTTTGCGTCACTTGACAATACTTTTAAAGTCAACCAAGGTTTTGAACCTGAATATAAATTACTTTTACATAATATCTCTGGTGAAGGTGACCATTTATAATTTGTTAATAAAGTTGGTTTTGTTTGATTAGGATTTAAATTAGCACTTTTTGTTCTTTGATTAATATAATAACTATTTGTGGAATAACTATCTACAAGTGTCCAACCACCTCCATCAATTTCCATATCACAATATACCATTTCTTTATATTTTAATTCATATATACCTGTTTGTGATTTTGGAAAATTTTGTTTTATTTCAAAACAACTTTCTAATGTTCCTGAATGATAAGAAGTTATTATTTCATTTAAAGCTTCTTCTTCTTCACTAGACAAAGAACCTTTTGGAATACAATTTTTTGTTTCTGGAACAGTTTTAATACATACAAAATTTCTTGTATCTATTTGTTGTGACCATTTTTTTGAATTTTTTTCTATTGTCCAATTTTTCATTACACTTTCTACATAACCTTTTGGACAACTACCATCTTTTAAGATATCTTCCATTTCTATTTTATCTTCACAAAATTCCAAAGCATGTAATGAAATTACAGATAATATTAACAATATGATTTTTTTCATTTTTCTTCTTTTTTGATTTCTATTATTTTTATTTGATTTTCTTTTTTGTGATTTACTTTTAAATTTTGTTCTAAAATTATTATTTCTTTTGCTTGATTTTTGATAAATTCTAAATCTTTTTTATTTGCATCTTTTTCCATAGTTTCATTTATATTATTTTCTCTAATTTCGTTTATTATAAATTCACTATAATATTTTTTTGTTATATCATTCTCTTGATATGTAGGTATAAAGTCTTCCATTTCTTTTTCTGGACATTTTTTCCACATTGAATATTTAGAAGTTCCATATATTACTTTTTTTAGTTCACAATCATTTTTCAATATTATTGATTGACATTTTTTTTCTTTTGGATTTATTCTTTTTATTTCTATTTCTTTTTCTATACATTTTATTTCTTTTGGTTTTTCACCATTTATGAAATCTTCGGCTATACTTAAATTAACTATAAAAACTAATAATAAAAACAATCTTTTAAAATACATAAAAATGCCTTTTTATATTTATTATAACTTAAAATTAAATTATTTATTTTTACAAGATTTAAAATTATTTATTTTTGTTTTTTTAGGTTTTATAATTAAACTAAAAAGGTCTTTTTAATGTTTTTTAGAACTATAACCTGTATATTGTCTTTATGTTCTTTGTCTTTTGTTAATTTATTAGGTCAAAATGAAATTACTAATTTAGAAATAAATGAGACAGGTAATAAAATTATTTTAAATAAAATATATAAATTATCAGAAGAAAATTGTCAAAAAATTAGTACAAATCTTCCTTTTTTAAATTCATTAAAAAACAGAGATTTTAATGATTTATTTTTTAGTATTCCTAACAATAAATATCTAAATGATTTTAACTTTAATTATAACAATAATGATTTAAACTATTTTTTGGAAAAACACTTAAATAAAAGAGTTTCTATGAAACATTCAACTCAAAAAGAATTAAAAGTAGAAGGAGTTCTAATACATACAAACCCTACAATTATAAGGGGGGAATATCAAGATATAATTAAAGAAAATGATTGGTTTTATTTTTTTGAAGAACAAGTTAATATCAATACTAATAATTTAGATTTTGAATTATGTTCTTTAGAAAAAAAATCTAATGAAAATAAAATTGATGGTACAAATAAAAAAGTTAATACAATAGAAAATTTTAAATTATCATATTATTTAGATACATTATCAATTAAAAGTGTTAATAATAATAAATTTCAAAAAAAAGGATACAAACCATTCTTTTTAATGAATAAAGATAATGAAAGAGTTAAAATAAATGCTTTATTATTTAAAGGTGTAAAAATATTAGAAAATTTTACATTAGAAGAAAAATCTTTTAAATTGATTTACATTCCTATTAAATAATCTTTTTTTTTAAATATAAAAGTATAATAATACATTCATATTTAAAAGGGATAATATATTGAATATTAAAAAAATTGAAGAATTACAATTAACTAATTTAAACAAAAAATATGGTTTAGTTTCTGAAATACATGATAGTTATATTGTAGTTTCAAAGATATTAGCACCTCTTAATTCAATTGTTAAAATTATTTCCAAAACTGATGAAAATATTTTTATATCAGGAATTATTACAAAAATTAGTTCTGATGAAACTATTGTTTCTTTATTTGAAAAACCTTTTGGGATAACTTTAAATGATAAAGTTATATTAGAAACAGAAGGTATACAAATACCTAAACCAGAAAAATTAATTGGACAAGTAATAAATCCTTTTGGTAAATGTTTGTTTTCAGATGAAGAATTTTCCCCTGAATATGATATCACAAAAAAAAATAAAAATATTTTTGATAATTTAGCTTTAAGTGATGAACAGTTTATCACGGGAGTAAAAGTAATTGATAGTTTTTTACCTATTGTTAAAGGACAAAGAGTTTCTATAAATGCTGGAACTGGTGTTGGTAAAACAACTTTAACTTCTATGTTAATTAAAAATTCTAAAACTGACATTAAAATAATTGCTCTCATTGGTGAAAGAACAAGAGAAGTATTAGAATTTGTAAAAAAAGATTTAAATGGGGATCTTACAAATACTATAATTGTTGCTTCTACTTCAAATGAAGTTCCTTTAACAAGAAAATATGCTGCAATAACTGCAATAAAACTTGCTTCTTATTTTGGACAAAACAAAGAAGTTCTTTTAGTAATGGATAGTTTAACAAGAGCTTCTATTGCACAAAGAGAAATAGGATTTGCAAATGGTGAAATACCTGTTTTAGGTGGTTTCCCACAAAGCTCTTTTTCTTTTATACCTGAATTATTAGAAGAAGTTGGTTGTACTAAAAATGGTTGTGTTACAAGTTTTTTTACTGTTTTAGTAGATTCAGAAGATGAAGATGATCCAATAACTGATACACCTCTTGCTAATTTTATTAGAGGTATTTTAGATGGACATTTATTTTTAGATAGAAAACTTGCAATTAAAAATGTTTATCCTTCTATAAATATTTCTTATTCTATTTCAAGAATGAGTAAAAATATTGAAACTTTTAACAAAGATTGGCAAAATAATATCAATAAATTGAAAAAAACTCTTTCTATTATTGATGAAAATAAACTTTTAATTGATTTAGGGTCTTATCAAAAAGGAATGAATCCTATTCTTGATAATGCATTATTAGTAGAACAAGATATTTATAACTTTATTATACAAGACAATCAAATAGATTCCCCTATTGAAGAAACATTATTTTTATTTAATAAATTAGCAAGTAAAGTTTTTGAATAATATTATTTATAATTTTTAAAACTACTATATATTTCTAATAATTTATCATTAGTTTTTGCTTCTTCTGCCACTAGTTTATTTTTATCTTTTGTTAATTTTTTTACTATCTCTAATGGTGTACTTGGTAATATTGAAATCATTGCTCTTATTAAAGGTATTTTATCTTGTGATAAAAATTTAATGATTTTAGTTTTTAACCATTTTATTTTTAATTTCTCTAATTTTGTTGCTATTTCAAATCTTATTGACCAATTATGTGTTTTCATTAATTTTTTTAATAAATATGGTTTTTTTTCTATTATATAATTTATCAATTCTGTAAAAGTATCTGCATATTCTTGTTTTTTATTTAAATTAGATATAAATAATAATTTCTCTATTTCTGATTTTATATTTTCCATTACTTTTAATTGAAAATCATTAATTATTACTTTTATTTTTATTCCAAAAATTGAAATCATAATATAAACCTCTAATGTTTATCTTTATTATAATTTCAATTCCTTTTTTTAGTTTTTCTAAAATTTTTTTAATGTTGTATTTCTTCTATATAAGGTAAAGAATTACTATAACTTGAGAATATCCTATTATTATCTGATAGTATATATAACTTCTCTTTTGCTCTTGAAATAGCAACATAATTTAATCTTTTTGCTTCCTCTTCATTATCTCTTTCAAAAGAATCAATACACCAATCCATTAAAAACACTACATCCCATTCTAATCCTTTTGCTGAGTGAATAGTTGATAAAATAATTTGACTATCCTTATGTTTATCTTTTGTTCTATCTAATATTAGATTTCCTATTTCTTCTATTATTTCAGATTCTTCTTCTTTTGCTTTTAATTCATCTAAAATAAATTCAATTCTTTCCTCTGCTAATTCCATTCTATCTTCTTTCCAAGTTGAAGATATTTTAGGAATTATATTTTCTAAATAAAACTCTTCTAATTGTCTTAATTTTTTACTTACTTCATTAATAGAATATATTTCTTTTAATTTTGACATAGTTACTTTTATTGTCTTACTTTCTTTACCTATACTCAAAAAATCTTCTAAGGCTTTTGCACCTATTCCTTTTGTATTTTCTAAAATCATTTCTAATGAAATCCTTTTTTCTACTTTTGAGAATAAATACATTGTTAAATGTGATAAAACTTGTATTTCTTTTGTTTCTTTTAAACTCATTCCTCCTCTTTTTAAATATTCTATTTTATTATCATTAAGTGTTTTTTCTGTCATTATATCTTTTCCACTTCTAGTAATAATACCTATTGTTTTTCCTTCTCTTTTATATTGTTTTAACATTTTTATTAAAAAATTTCTTTGTTGATAATTTCTTAATTCTTTATATTTATTAAACCCTTTATGTATTTCTATTTTATAATTATTAACTTCTTTATTCATACTTATACATGGTTCTACTTCTTCTATTTTATCTTGCATATAATTTAGTTGATAATTTGTGAAATCAACAATATTAGAACTACTTCTATAATTCATATTTAAACTAATTAAATCCATTCTTAAATCATTCTTGACATTAAGTATATTACTAATATCTGCTCCTAAGAATGAGTAAATAGATTGATAAGGATCCCCAATAATACATATTTTGTGCATTTCATAATTATAAATCTCTTTAATAATTTCAAATTGAATTATATTTGTATCTTGAAATTCATCAATAAATATTTTTTCAAATCTTTCTTGTGTTTTATTTTTAAAATCAGGAAAGTTTACAAGTGACACTAATCCCATCAATAATATATCTATAAATGTAATTAAATGTTGCTCTTCTTTCTTTTCATATAATTTTATTAAGCAATCTATAACTATATTTTTCAAACCTTCTTCTGAAAAACCATTCAAATTAGAATATCTTCTATTTATTATTTTCTTATTTAATTGTGATAATTTTGTAAATCTTTTTATTAGGATTTTATTTAATGTATTTATATTTTTTATATTTTTTACATCTTCCATTTTCATTCTATTTATATCTGATTCTATAATATTAAATATTTCATTTACATCTATTATTGAATTTAACATCTTTAATGTGAATTTTTTCTCTGTTATATTTTCTATTTTCTTTCCATCAATTTGATATTGATATTCAATAAAATTTATAACTTCTTCTTTATATTGATTGATTATCTCTTCTTTTAAATATTTATTAAAAATCCTTTTTTGTTCATTAGGCATAATAATTGTTGGATTATAACCCAAACCAAATAATTCAAATTGTTTAAAATTAGTCATTAGTTTTTTAAAGATTGAGTGATATGTTCCAAAAAAATTGTTTTTTTCATCTATATTTTTGATTTTTGAAGATACTCTATTTAGTATTTCCATTGCAGCTGCATTAGTAAATGTCAATAATAAATATTTTGATATGTCTTTACCTTCTTCTACTTCTTGTTTTATTTTTTCTGTTATAGTATGTGTTTTACCACTACCTGGTCCTGCTACAACTAATGTTGATTCTTCTTTATTTACTACCAACATTTGTTTAAAATTTAACATAATTTACCTTTTTTTATTGACTTTTCTTTTTTTTTAATATAATATATTATAGAGCATTTAAAATTAAAAAGGACTTAATATGTATATTAATAATAATCATAACTTAATTTTTAATAATACTGTTAGAAATAGACACCTTATTGAAGGTTCAGAAGATGATACCTTAAAAACTAAAGAAATTGAAAGAAGAAATCAAAAAAGAGAAGATCAAACAAGAGAAGATGAAAAAGAAGAACTAGAACAAAAAGAAGATAAAAAAAATGATTTTGATACTGTGTTAGAGGATTTTCAAAAAGAAAACCCTAATATTATTATTGAAGAAATAACAGATATAAGTCAATTAGAAAATATTACTCATACCTTTAATCCTCATATGGATACTATGACTTTACTAAATCTTATTAAAACTATTCAAAAAAAATAATTATTTAAGATTCTTTTTTAATTCTTTTAAATGATTTTTTATTAATTCTTGTGCTTCTTCTTCTTTTTCAATAATTAATTTTTTTAAATCATTAATTTCTTCTTCTATTTTACTTAATTGTTTTGTTTTTTTATCTATATTATCTGATACTTTTATTATCTCTCTTGCTATTTCAGAGATTTTCTCTTCATGTGTTTTTTCTTTTGGTTTTCTTTTTTGTTTTGTTTTTTGTTCAACCACAACTGTTTCTTCTACCTCTGGTTTTTTTCCGCCAAATATACTAGATTGAAAATTTTCCATTATAAAAATCCTTATTTTTTATTAATTTATTTTATTATAAAAAATTTTCAATCTTTTAATAAAAATAAAAGAAAAAATTTATTTACTTTGTCTATTATATACTTCTTCAACCCATTCTGTAATTGGACCTCTAAGAACCTTTTTAAGTTCCATACCAAATAAATTTACCATTTCTTTATCTTCACTCATTAATGATAATAAATGTGATAGACCATTAGAATATTTATTTAAATAACTATTATCTACTTGTTTCCAATTTCCTAAAACAATTACTTTACATGAAGAATCTATTCTTGATAAAACTGTTGCTAATCCTTTTTTAGAGAAATTTTGTGCTTCATCTACAATAACATAACTTTCTTGTATTGTTCTTCCCCTTAATTCTCCTGGCCACATTGTCTCAAAATTATACTTTGACATAATTTCATCCATTTTTTCTATTACATCTCTTTCATTTCTTTCATTTTTATTTTTTTTACTTACTTCTTTTCTTGCAATGTATTCTATACTATCATATAAAGCATAATTATATACCTTTAATTTATCTTCTATACTTCCAGGTAAAAATCCAATTTCTTCTGATTTTAAATCAACAGATTCAACAGAATTTCTAATATATACTATTTTAGAATGTCTACCTTTTTTAATGTTTTTCATTCCTGCTGATACAGATAATAAAGTTTTACCTGTTCCGGCTTGTGAATCTACTGCTACAATATCATAATAAGGATCTAATAATGCAGCTGATAGACATTTTTGTTCTGTATTTCTTGGATTTACATATTGTTGTTTCAATTCTTCTTGGTCAATATATTCTATTTTTCCATTCTTGATTAATGCATATTCCATATGTCCTTTATCACCCTTTAATAAGTATACAAAATTAGTTTTTACATAATCTGGATCTATACTTGTAATATCTTTTCCATTTATACTAGTTAACTCATCTGACAAAACTTCTATTTCTTTCATAAATGAGAAATTAAAATCTTCATCTTTTTTATTATTAAGTAAACCCTCAGAAGTCAACCCCATACTAATTGCTCTTGTTCTTGCAATGATATCTAGTGATAAGAATCTCACCTTTGTATTATTAAAATTCTCTGATATAGCTTCTTTATATTCTTTTTCAATAAATCTTGCTATTTCTAATATTTTTCTATCATTTAAAATACTTACCTTAGTATTTCTTTCATTTTGTAAATACTCTTTTTTTGAAACCATATGGATATATGTATTTTTACCATCTTTATCTAAACAAATTTCTATAATTGAGTATTCTCCTGTTTGAGTTTTGATTATTCTATGTGCTTTAATAGTAGCATCTTCTAATAATCTTGCGAATTCTCTTGCTTGATAATTAATCTCTTCTAAACCATATTTTTTATTATCTATTTCATCTATAACTGTTTCAGGAATACAAATCAGATTTTTTCCATTTTCTGATAACATTTCTATATTATGAGCATCATGTAATATGATGTTAGTATCTACTGTATATATTTTATTAAAATCTACTTTTAAATTGTTTGGAATATTTTCCATTTAATACCTTTTAATTGAGTTTTTGACAAATGTCTAATTAGTATAGTATCAAATATTTTTATTTTTTTATTTGTTTTAGTGTCTCTTTTGTATTTTTTTCATAAAGTTTATGTTCTTCAAAACTATGTGTTTCTTCTTCTTTCATATTAAATACATATTCATTTTTTGCTGTAAATACTATTTCTTCTTCTATTTTTTTTTGAAAATAATTTTTTTCTTCACTTGATAGTTTTTGTTTTATTTTATTAAAATATTCTTTTAGAATAATACCTTGATTTTCTTCTTTTATTAAAATTTCAAATAATTCATTTATTTCTTTAATAGAAGGTACACCTTCTTCTTCTTCTAAATAAGATAAATCTTTTTCTATTATAGCTTTCATCAATTAATCCTAACTGCAAATGTTATTTCTTTATTTTCATATTTAATTAATACAGGAAAATGTCTAATTCCTTCAAATAATTTTATTATTTCACTTTTATTTTCTTTTAAATCTATAAAATAAACTGGTACTTCAACATCTTTATTAAACAAGTGTATATATTCTCTTAATTTATATTTGGAATAATCTTCTTTATTATCTAAACCAATTATTAAATTAAAATTTTTATTTTCTTCTATTAATGTTTTTACATATTTTTCTAATTTATAATATTTTTTCCAATCCATTATTTTTCTTCTCCCCATTTTTCCCAATTTTCTATTATAATATCTTCATTAACTTCTTTTATTTTTATTTCTTCTTCTACTTGTGTAATACTATCAAATGCTTCTTTCCATATATCATTAACTTCTTCTAAATTCTTTGTATTTTCTACTTCTTCTTCAAACCCTTCTATCAATTCTTCTATTTTTATTTCTTTTTCAAATTCATTTAATATTTTTATTTCTTCTTCTTTCACATTTTCTTTTGCAAAAATATTATTTTTTGATTTATTTTCTTCTATTTCTAAAATGATTTCTTCAAAGTTTTGATTATTTTTAATAACTTGTTTAACTAATTGAGACATTACTTTGTATGTTAAATAATTTTTACTATATTGTATTTTTATACAATCCAATTTTGATAAATAAAATCTTGTTGAATTATTTAAATCTTCCACATCTACACCTTCTTCTACTTCTCCAAAAATCGCTAATTCATAAATAGGTACTTTTCCTTTTAAACCTATTCCATTACAATTTTGACATATTTCTTTTTCACCTTTATATCCAACTCCTTCACACATAGAACATTTTCTTGGTGCTAATTGTTGATTAATAATACCCCTTACTGTATTTTGTATAGTTTCTTTATGGATACCTAAGTATTTTTGTAATCTTACAATAGTTGCTGAAACTGAGTTAGCATGAAGTGTACTTAATGCCATATGTCCTTCAATTGCCATTTCAAATAGTGCTTCTGTTTCTTCTTTATCTCTAACTTCTTGTATTAGTGTCACATCTGGATCATGTCTAAGAAAAGCTTTTTTTAATTTTTTTGTTGTTGCTTTAAATTCTTCTTTTGCTGTTTCTGTTTCTGAAAGGTCATTTTGGATTATTTTTTCAGCTGACATATCTATTTCAACAGGGTTTTCTATAGTTAATATCCTTTTTGCTTTATATTTTGCTAATTTATTTAAAATAGTATATAATAGCATAGATTTCCCAGAACCAGTTGCCCCTGTAACTAATATAACACCTTCCCTATAATCCATTAAATTTTCTATTTCTTTTATTGTATTATCATCATAACTAAGATTTTTTAAATCTTTAATAGAATCCTTTGTTGCCAATTGTCTAATATTTACTGATTCTCCTTTTGTTGAAGACATTATTGAAACTCTAAAGAATCTCCTTTCACTCATTATTTGTTCTTCCATTTTCCCTTTTGCTTCAATAATTTGAATAGAAGTATCTAATCCTATTTTATTTTTTATTGCATTTATTATACCTATACCCATTTCTAAAGGTATTTTTTCTGCAATTGTTGAAATACCTATTTCTGTTCTCATTGTAATAGTGTATGCTGAAAAATCAACAGGAAAAATGTGAATATCAGGTGCTTGATATATAATTGAAGTTTCTAATAGTTTCATTAATTGTTCTTTGTATGATACTTCTTCTTCTTCTTCATTTGTAGCAATTATATCACCTTTTATTTGATTTACAAAATAATTATATATCTCTCTTGTTATAACAATTATGTCTTCAAAATCAAAATTACTTAATTGTGTTGTAGGACCTAATATTCCAAGTATTTTTTTATCATTTTTTTCAAATGGTAAAATCATTAGTTGTTTATATATATTTATTGATTTTTTTTCATTTAGTTTAGTATAGTCTAATCTTATTTCACTTATAAATTCTTCTAATTCAGAATAAAAATCAAATAGATTTTGTTCTGCAAATATTTTTTGTTTTTCTATGTTTGAAATAATTTCTTCTGTAATATTTACTTCTTCTTTTCCTAAATTAATATTTGCTAATTGGTCTTCTAATAATTGTTTTCTTTGTGCTTCAAAATCCATTTTTTAACCTTTTATAAAAGTACTTTTATTTCTCTACCCTTATCTCTTCTTGATTCTTCTAATAAGGTAGGTATTTCAAAGTCATTAATATCTTGCTCTTCTACATATGATTTTATTTTTTCTTCCATTTGATGTCTTCTTAATACCCAATACATTGTATCTACTTTATGTAATACAACTTTTACTGGTGATTCTTTATCTGTTTGTGTTGTTTCATTTCTAATTAAAAAACCTATTAATAATATAGCAGTTGTATTCCCAAACATTGTTGTTAAAACAACAACAAAAAACAATGTAGTTGGTTCTACTTCAAGTAAAAAAACTATAATTGCAGGTATAAAAAAACAAACTCCTGTAAAATAAGTAATAATTGCAGATTTTAAATATCTTTCTTCATCTGTTATTACAACTTCTGCTTTTATATCTTCTAAATTATTAATTATTCTTTCCTCACTTTTATTCTATATCTAATATTTTATAATCAAAATCATTTAAATAAAATTCTTCTTTTTTGATTTTACCTAATAATAATTTACCCATAGGACATAAATTTGATATTTTTTGTTTTTCAACATTTGTTTCAAATGTTCCTACTATTTGATATTTTCTTATTTCACCTGTATCTAGCACTTCAAGAGATACTTTTTTTCCAAAAGAAACTATTTCATTGCTTAAAGGAGGATTTTTTATTATTGCTTTATTTATTATATCGGTTTTTTTAGATATAACTTCTAAAAGTTGTTGAATTTCTTCTTCAAGTAATAAATAATCTTCATTTGTTGAGGAAGGTGATAAAGAAAATTCTTTTTTTTCTTCTTTTAGTTTCATTAATTTTTTATCTAAATCTTTTTTTTGAATTAATAATTCATTAAATCCTTCTTCTGTCATATAATATTTTTTATCTTCCATTAACCTCTCCTATTGAAACTATCTTCATCTTCATAGTAAATAGAATCTTTAAATATATCATCTTCATTGTAGATACCTTCTTGTGTTCCTGAATTATACTCGTCTTGAAAATGTGAAAATACTACTTGTGAATTTCCTATTTCTTGTATTCTTAATGAAAAATAATCTTCATAAACTAATATTTCACCTTTAAATAAATATCTTTGATTTTTTGAACCTGTACTTGTCAAATATGCATCAGCAGAAGCACCTGCATTTCTATCTAATATAACTACATCTTCTGGTTCTAAATTTATCAATTCTTCTATTGTCATAATAGTTGTACCCAATACAACTGTTAATTGAAAATCTAAATCAAAAAAGTGTTTATCTAATTTTTTTAAAAAGTTATTTACAGAAGCAATTACTTTTGATTCTCTTTCCTTTAAATCTTCAGTAATATTTTCATCTGCAATTTTTAGTAAATCATTTTTTGAAATACTCATTTATTACCTCTTTTATTTTGTTTGAATTATAATAAAAAAAAATTGATAATTTTGTTTTTTTTGATATATTTGTAATTAATAAAACTACACAAATTGTGCAGTTTTATTAATTGCCAGAAGTTGATTGGTCTATTAACATTTGTACAGAAGAGAATGCACTATTCATATTATTAATTATTGTATCAAATTGAGCAAATCTAATTTGCATTTGTTCATATTCTAAATCTAATTTTTCTTGTAATTCTTCTATTCTTTTTGTGTATGCTGTGTCTTGTGTTTCAAATTTTTTAATTACTGTATCAAAACTACCTGTTAAAGTATTTCCTTCTGAATCTGTTACACCATCTATATTATACATTCCATTCAATACTGATAAAACATCTTTTAATGGTGAATTTTCTGCTGTAAAAAAATCTTTAAACATAGCCGTATTAGAAGCAATCATTTGTTCAAAACTAAATTTTTGTACTTTTTCAGAAGTTATTCCAAAATCATCTGTAACTTCTATTGTTTTATTTATTGTACCTGTCGATAATGTTCCTGTTTGATCAAAATCAAAACCTGCTTGGAATATTGATTTTATTTCTTCAGGATTATTTACATCTGCATTTTCATTTATTGAAAATAATGAAGATTTTAAATTTCTCATTCCTTGTGATACTTCATTAATTCCTAATAATGCAGAAGTTTCACCTTCTTCTATATTAGTTCTATAACTATTTACTGTTTCAAACAAAGCATTATATTCTAATATAAAATTATTATACGCTTCAACAACACTTGTTACATTATCTACTACTTGTACTTCAACATTTCCTGGTTCATATAAAGTTATAGAAATACCTTCTACCAAATCATCAATAGTATTATTACTTCTTGTGATATCAACACCATCTAATGTAATTATTGCATCACTTGCTGTTAATATATGATTATCTGGATTTGTTAAATTAAGTACATTATCTATTTCTGCTGTTACATTATTTATTGTTATAGCATTTGTTTCACCTGTTTCACTACTTCTAATTTTTAGTCTGTATTCTCCATTTGAGTTTACTTTTACTAATTCTGTTTCCACACCTTCTATTGCATTTATTTTTCCAACCAAACTAATATATGTATCTTCTAAACCAATATCAATTTTAGTTGTCTCTCCATTTATAGTTATATCAAAACTTCCTTCTGTATCAGAAACAGTTCCTAATATATCACTTATAATAGCTGTTTGGTATACATCTCTTTGTGCTAATGCTGTTACTTCCATTGAAAAATTCTCATCTACAATAGAATCATTGTCAGTTACTTCAAATAGTGCATTTGAATTAGTTGTATATACTTCTTTGGTATTATAATTATCAGGTTCTGTTAAAATAGCAGTCCATTTATGTAAATCACTTATTTTATTTTTTACATTCTCAACTGCTTCTTTTTGAACTATTGCAACTTCTTGTTGATATTCAACAGGATTAATTGTTGCTGCTCTTTGTGCTTCTTTTAATGTATCAATCATATCTTTATTTAACATATTTTCAGAACCAAGTCCTATTACACTTACATTTGATGCCATAACTACTCCTTTTTACTTATTTTTAAATCCTTAATAAAGTATCAAACAGTTCATTCATAGCATTTATTACTTTTGTATTTGCTTGATATGCTGCTTGTAATTTCATTAATTCAGTTAATTGTTGATCTGTGTCAACTCCTACTACATCATTATATTGTTTATTTAAAAAATTATTGTTTATTTCTATACTATTAAATTGTTCTGTATACTTTGCTGTTTGTAATGAAATCTTAAAATTAAAGTCATTTACACCATTAGAAAATGTATCAATTCTTTTAACATTAACTTCTGTATAATTCATATCAGGACAGTTTGCAACAGATAACTTGTATAGATAGTCTTCATTTAAATCAATTGATTTAAAATTTAAATCTACTAAATCATTGATTATCATTTTATTTTTTTCCATTCCTGTTGTTTGTGATTCATCAAAATATTCAAACAATTTAACTGGTGAATTTTCATATTTTTCGTTAACATTATATCTATCATTTGTTTCAGAATAAGTAATAAAATTATTCATACCAAAAACAGACATAAGATTTGTTTCACCGTCATTTATTGAAAAAGGTAACTCTGAATCAATAGATATTCCATTACTTACAGAAACATCAATAAAATCATTTTTAATAACTTCGCCTTTTGTAACTCCATATAATGTTTGTGTTGTTTCATCAAAATCTTTTTCTAACCCTGTAACAACATAATTTTCAATTGAATTTTTCAATGAATTTAATGTTGTTTTATGATTTATATTTATTACAAATTCTTTTTCTTCTGGATATGTTGTTATTGTCATATTACCTGGTTGGATTCCTTTTAATGTTGGTATATCAAATAAAGGTGTATCAACTAATGTAGGCAATTCTTCTTCTGTTAAACCCATTAATTGTCTATTTAATGAAACATTTAATACATTACTTCCTTCAATATCTGAATTCATATTTTTTACAACACTTTCATGAAATAAATCATTAACTTCATAAACTAAACTTGTTTGTAAAATATTATATTCTTCTAACATATCTCCAATTTGTTTTCCTGCTATTTCTAATTGAGCTCCAATTGAACCATTTTTTTTAAAAAATGTTGTCATATCATTATTTCCAACAATTATTTTATTTTCTTGTTCATTATATTCTATTTCTCTACTATCATATGTATCATATATATTTATACCATTTAATCTTACAACAACAGTCCCTTCTTCTTTAAAATAATGATCCACTTCACCATAAGGAGATAATTTTTCTATCATTCTATCCATTTCATCTTGAACATAATTATTATCTGTTTTTTTATAATTTTGTGATGCTATACTATCTTTAAATTGATTAACAATTTCATTTATTTCTTTTATTTGATTTTTTATTGTTGTTTTTGCTTCTACTTGTGTTGTTTTTAATAAATCTTTGTTATAATCAAATAAATCTAACATTTGTTGTGTTTCTTGAACAACTAAAACTTTATTTCCTTCTAATGTTGGATTATTTTTTAAATTATCTAAGGCACTAAAAAAATCTTGCATTTTTGTTGATAATTCATCTGTTGCAATCATTTTTTCAATTTCATCAAATTTATTCATCATTCCTTCATTATATGCCATAAGTTCATTATTCTTAATAATTTTTTCAAATAAATATGGTGCTGCAACAGTTTTTACTTCTTGTATTACCACACCAGAACCATAAGTAAAACCATCTTTTTTTTGTGGTATCATTTCAGAAGTAACTAATTCTCTTTTTTTATAACCTTCTGTATCAGCATTTGCAATATTAGAAGATACTACTTTTAAACCTTCATTTGCTGCTTTCAAACCACCAATTGCTATGTCAAAACTAAACCCCATTTCTTCCCCTTTTTCTACAAACTTTTATAGATATCCACTACTGGACTCATTATAGTTTTTAATTTTAAATTATGATACTTCAATTCTTTTGTTAATTCTTCTATTCTTAGAATCTCCATTTTTATATCTTCTATTGTTCTTTCATCACTTACTTGTAAATTCATTGTTAATTCTTCCATCAAATGAGTATATTTTTTCATATTCTCATGTTTATAATTTACATTTTTTATGATATCTTCTGTATCTAAATCTATAAAAACTTCTATTTCTTGTTTTGTAGACATTATTAAATTTTCTAAAATTGTGCTTAGTTGTTCTGTAATATTATTTAGATTTAATTTTTCTTTCATTTTTGTCCTCTTAAATATTGTTCATATAGTAAATCACTAATTCCCATTTTTCCACCCAATTGTTGTGACAAACTATCTATATACATAGATTTCATAATAGAAGAACCAGTACCTGTTGTTAGTTGAACCTCTTTATATTGTTCTTCTAACATTTTTTTTGCAAAAAGTTCTTCATATTTATCATAAGATTCTTTTATCTTTTTATTTTCTACATTTTGTTGATTTATAGTTTGTACATTTATTTTCATATTTCCATACCTTTATCTTATTATAATTTCTTTTATTTATAGATTTTAGTTTTTTCTTTTGTTTTTTGTGTATAATTCAAATACCATAAAAAAGAGTATATATTAATATGAAAAATATTTTAAAGATTATTTCAATTGTTACTTTACCTATATTAGTTAATGCAAAAACTATTGAATATATTCCTGATACCTTTTTATCTTTGGAAGAAATCACTGATAAAAAAGTTACTGATATTATGGATAAAGATAATAGTTGTTCATTATTTTTTAATAAAAATATATTTTGTTCCAATAAAAGTATAAAAGAACCTATTATTAAATTATATTTTTTTAATGAAGAAAATTCACAAGGTACAGTTAATTTAAAAATTGTTGATTACATACCTATTAAATCTAATATTACAAAAGAAAATAATAAAGATAAAAATAAAATAATATTAGAATTAAGAAAAAATAAATTTGAATTACAAAAAATGAATGTTGAATTAAAGAAAAATATTGAAGTATTATTAGAAAAAAATAGAATAAAATTAAAAGAATGTACAATTAATAGTGATTTAAAAAAAGAAAATGATAGAGTAAAACTTGAAATACAAAAAATTAGTGATTTGTTAAAAAGAGAAAAAACTAAAAGTAAGCAAGAACATTATAAACTTATTAAAAAATTAGAAGAATTATCAAATGAAAGAAAATTATTTAAAGATAATACTGAATCTGAGCAAGTAATTGTTTTAAACACTCAAATTAAGAATCTATTAAAAGAAAATACAAGTTTAAAAAATGAATTAATACAATTAAAACATTCAAATAAAAATATGAATATTATTTTAAAGAAAAAAGATGAAGTTATTGAACAATATAAAAAAATGTTAGAAAGTTTAAAGAACCCTCAAAAACCAAAATCTTTAAATAAAACTAAAAATACTAATAGAGAACAAACTGAAAATAGTAATAAAGAACAAATTGAAAACAAAACAAAAACTTCAAATAGTAATTTATTTGAAGTTTTAAATTAAAATAGGAGTATAATTTATGAAAAAAACAAAAGATGATTTAAATGAATTAACAAATTTTGCATTAGATAATTTGATTATTAAGATATTTGATTTTAAAAATACTTTAATTTCTTTTAGTACTAGTAAACATGTCTATACAAAAAATGTTGATTTTGATGGCAATAATGATATTTTATCTTATAAGATATATAATAAAAAATTAATTGATGGTATGGTTGATGAAAATTTCCAAATTAAAAACTTTACACCTTACACATTATATGAAAAATTATATAATGATGATACTATTTTAGTTCAAAATGATAAATTTGATTTACAAATAAAAGATTTTAAAAGTTTATTGTTAAAGATTTTCAAATCTTTTGGTTTTAAAAATAATAACATTTTATCATTATATATTTTACATAATATATTTCCAGAAGAATTACATTCAAAAAAATTATCTTCTAATAAATTTAAAGTGTTGTCAAAAGAAGAATTAAAAATACTTGAAGATAAATCTTTTGACAAGTTATGTTCTAAAAAGTTTATTGATAAAAAAAACTTAGAAGAAAAAATTGAAAAATTTATTCTTACAAAAGAATTATCTAAAAATAATAAATGGTTAAATAAACATTTATCTTTCCCTGGAATATATTTTGTTGAACATTTACTTCAATTAATTGTGAAAATTATCAATAAGTAATACTACTTATGCAAAAAATGGATATAAATTGGACTGTTGTAGGTCCTTTTACAGATATAGAAGAACAAGAATCAAAATGGGTTCTTCCTGAAAGAAAAGAAAAAATAAATAGATCAAAATCTTTAGTTATTTTTTCTATCTTTTCTATCTTTTTTTTCATTATTTGCATCAAATTATCAACTATTAGTAATAATGAATATTTAAATCCATACAATAAATTCACTAATTATAAAATTAAGTATTTGTTACCTAATATTTTTGATAGGAATCAAAAAGAAATTATAACTAACAATAAATTATTTGATTTTTATATAAATTTAAAATATATTGATAATATAAAAAAAGATTATTTTATTAATACCTTAACTTTTTTTTATAAAGATAGATTATTAAAAATTAATAATAAAAATGGTAGACAAAAACTATTAACTTCTATTACTTCTGAAGAAAAACTACATATTGAGGAGTTATTATATCATTTTAAAGAACTTAATATTTTTAAAACATATTCTTTTAATGGAAAAAAATACTTATATTTCCCTGAATTTTCTTTATTAGAAAATAGGGAAACTAGACAAACAACTGAAGAAGGTAAATATCTTCAACCTTACATAGGTTTTTATAATGAAAATATTGCTATTAATGGTTTTGAAAAATGGTTCAGTACTTTTAATGAAACAAAATATTTAGATATTTTAACTCCATTTGGAAAAAAAGAACATAAAGAAAGTCAGAATGTAAAATTAAGTATAGATATTTCTTTAACTAAAGATATTAGTTCGATTTTAATTGAAAAAAATAAACAATTTGGAAGTGAAAAAATTATTTCAGGTATTATAGATACTAAAACTGGTAAAGTATTAAGTATTTCAACTTCTAATATTTGGGAAAATGGAGTTGAAGTAGACAATACAAAAAATGATTTTGTTAATTTTTTATATGAACCAGGTTCTGTTATAAAACCATTAGCATATTTAAGTGCATTATCTAATAACATTATAGAACCTGAAACAATTATTGATATTGGTAATGGTAAATTAAAAATTGACAAATATACAATTAAAGATGATCATGCAGATAAAAAATTATTATCAGCAGAAGAAGTTATTGTTCATTCTTCAAATGTAGGTATCTCTAAAATTATAGATTTAGTAAAAGGAGAACACTTTTTAGAAACATTTAATTTATTAGGTATTTTTAATCCTCCTTATATAGAATTACCTTATATTCAAAATAATAGATTTTCTAAAAATAAAAAAATGTATATAAATAAAGACATTTTAATACATAAAGCAAATACAAGTTATGGTTATGGTTTTATGATGACACCATTATCTTTAATGACTTCATACAATACAATAATTAATAATTGTAATCATGTACAAATAACTTTATTAGAAGACAAAAAAATAAATACTATTCCTATTTTAAAACCTAAATATTGTAAATTAGTTAAACAATCATTGGTCTCAACTGTTCAAAATGGTACTGGTATTCATACACAAATACCAGGACTTATTGTTGGGGGTAAAACAGGTACTGCACATATTGTTGAAAACAATTCTTATAAAGGAAGATTTAATGCTTCTTTTATTGGTTTTGTTTCAGATGGTAAAAATACTTACACTACTTTTACTTTAGTACATAAACCTGATTGGATTTATCATTATGCTTCACAAAGTGCTGCAAAAATAAATAAAATTATGATACAACAATTAATTAATCATAATTATTTAAAACCAAAAATATAAATTAAATAGATTAATTGAATACATTTATATTAAATTAATTAAAAAAATTAGTAATAAATTATTATAATAATTCTAATAAAAAAATGGAGTTGATATGTTTTCAGATAAGAATAACTCTTTATACATTAAAAATAATAATAGCACAAGTATAGAAATACATAAAAAGAATATAACTATAATTAACAATAGTTATTTTATTTATGAAATAAATGGTTACAAATTGAATTTCCATTGTTCTTTTGAAAATGTTACAAAAAATGTAATTAAAATAAACACAACTAATTTAATACATCAAGAAGATTTTAATAGTTATATATTTTTAGATAGTAAAAAAATATTTTTAACTGAAACAAAAACTCTTGACAATAACTCACTAGAGGAACTCAAAAATTTATTAGAAGAGTATAAAGAAGAAACTAATGATTTAAAGTCTTTTGTTAGTAGTAAAATAAAAGGTAAAACAAAAGATATTAAACAATTTCCAAAAAGGTAATTTATGAATGAATTTAATGATACTTTAGAAAATGTTGAAGAAATTGATAATTTTGAAAATTTTATAACTGATGAAGAAGAACAAGAATTATTAGAGGAAGAATTTTTCAATGCTGTTGAAGATTTTTTTCATGAAGAATTCCCAGAGGAAGATAATGAAGATAATCTTAAACATGTTGAAGATTACTTAAACATAGATCATAAAGAAGATAATACTTTAAACCTTAATGAAGATGAAGATTATTATCCTAATGAAGATGAAGATTATTATCCTAATGAAAATGAAGATTACTATCCTAATGAAGATGATGAAACAATAAAATTAAATGAAGAAGAAGAATATAATTTATATTCTTTTCAAAAAATTTTACAGTATCATAATGTTAATCTAAAAAATTTTATTTTATATGAAAAAGATATTTCCATTTTTAAAAATGATGAAAAATTAAAAATTCTACCTTTGTATATTTCTAATTCCTTTATTACTAATGGAGAGTTAATTATAAAAAATGAATATCCTAAAAATTTAAATCTATCAAATCTTAAAGATATAAATAAACTATATACTTTGTTAAGTATTTTGATAGGTTTAATTAATAAGAAACATGAACAAAATTTAACTATTATTAATAATAATAATAAAATGGAAAAAATTAAAAACTCCATAACTGAAATCATTAGAATACAAACAGAAAGTAAATACTTACAAGCAGACATTAAGAGACTTTCTTCAAAAATATTAGAATTAAAAAAGATATCAAGGAATTTAGTATGAGTGATTATATTAACATAGCAGCTGCTTTTTTAAATAAATATTGCGAAAGTATTAATAAAGAAGAAATCAATATTGAAAATATTTTAGAAAAAAATAATGATGAAACTAATATTGAAAAAAATGAAATATTTATTACTCAGTTTAAAACTCTTAAAGAAATTGTTTTAAATAAATATATACCAAATCTAGCAAACATAGATATGAATAATTATGAAGATAGTATAAATTTATTATTAAAAAAAATATATACTATTTCTTTGAAAGAAGGTTATGTATTATCCAAAGAAGATAATAAACAAATACTACATTTAGATGAAAATGCAATAGAATATATGTTTAATGATTTAATGGAAGATATTACACAAGATCATAATTTTTTATTAGAACAAGAAGAAATGTTAATTAAATATTTAAATTTAGAAGAAGAATATTTAAAATATATTGATAATTATGATATTGAAATAACTCAAAACAATTTAAATATTTTAGAAAAACAAAAATATGAACTAGCCATTGAATTAGAAGGTTTAGTTCAAAAAATAGATAAATATTCAAGGGAACAGAAAAATGGGTGAAAATGATAACCAACAATTTTCTGGAATTAATAATTTAATTTCCACTATAAGTTCTAATTCCTCTCTAACACCAGAAGAAGTTAAAGCATTGATAAAAAAAATTAGCAATGTTATTAAAATTGAAAAAAAATTTAAACATTTAAGAAATATTATTAAAAATGATAAACAACAAAAAAGAAATACAAAAGAGATACAAGTAGTTATAGATGTTTTTGAAAAAACAAAAAATTCTTTAAAACCTTTACAAGAAGATATTAAAAAATTAATAGGTGAAAAACAATATTTTATTTTAACTGATTTTATTAAAAAAAGTGTTTAGTTTTTTTAATAAATATTATAATATTAAGAAATAGGAATAAATATGAATTTAGAAGATTTAGTTGAATCTGGTCAAGTTGATTTTATTATTTTATCAGATGATAAAGAAAGAATATATCAATGGTTTGGTAATAATAAATCAATATATAATAAGAAGAATTTTTTTACCAATTATTTTTTATCTGCTATATCAGGTAAGACTGACAATCAATTAAAATTATACTTAATTGATGAAGATGAAAGAGAAAAAAATATGATTTCTCTTGGAGAATTACCTTCTCTTCTTTATATTGAAGATGGTGTTATTAAAGATAAATTATCTCTAATGGATATTATGGAACAAACAAACTTTTAAAAATTAATTTTTTTTCTTGTTTGTTTCCTTTAATTGTTTTAATATCCCTTCCATTCCTTCTATTTGATATTGTGCTCTATAATTTCCACCTAACATCTTTATTAAATTAACTCCATCAATTTCTATATTATATATTTTAAATAAATCACCTTTTTCATAAGCATATACTTTTATTTTATGATTATTTGCTTGAATTCTTATCAAATATTTAGTTTTATTTCTTTTTACTTCTTTTATATTTATATTTGTTATTTCTGTTATATATTTTATATAATTAAATCTAACCATATTTTCAAAGTTTAATAAATAATCTTCTTTTTCTTTTTTATTTAGTTTTAACCATATTTCTTTACCTATACTCAATTTACCCATTAATTTAAAATCTACCATATCAATTAATCTATGTTTGATTTTATTTTTCTCTTTTAGTTTTTTTTCTTTATTTAATTTTATTATTTCACTATTAAAATTTTCATAATTATTAGCATAAATAAAATTAAAACCTAATAAACTACTTAGTATTATTTGTTTTAACATTTTAATTACCTTTATTTAAGTATATTTTTTTTATTATTTCATTTTTATTTTGGTTTGTTTTTAACATTTTTAAACTCATTATAGAATCTTTATTATTATTTAAATCATTTAATATTATAAAACCTTGATTTATGTTTTCTTTTAAAGAATATATATTTGATTTTATTTGTGTCTCTAATAAATCCAAAATACTATTCCTTATAGTTGTTGGTCCAACTATGGGTAAAACAAAATATGTACCTTGTGGTATTTCATAATAATCTGCTGTTGTTTTTAAATTCTCTATACTATCTTTTAAACCATATTGTTCTTCTGCTATGTCATTAAAACCAAAAAAACCAATAGTAGAATTAATTAAAAATATTTTTAATTCTTTATTTGCCATTTCAGATTTATCTTGTAATATATTATTTATTATTGAATATGGTTTATTTACATTGGAAAAAAAGTTTTTTACTACCTTTTTAATATCTTCTGGTAATAAATCATACATTTCTAATAATGGAATAATTGTATAAGAATATAATTCATAATTAAAGTCTGTTACTACTTGATTATACTTTGTTAAATACTTATTTTCTTTTATTTTTGGTTCTATATTATCAAATTCCTGAAAATCTTCAAAATCATTTGCATTTATTAAACTACAACTTAAAAATGTACTTAATAATATTTTTCTTATCATTTTCTTCTTACTCCTAGTATTTTCTTTTCTTTTATTATAAATATTTCTTTTTTTTTATTTTTTTTTATTTCTTTTTTTGGTAAAATCTAACATGGCTTAAGAAAATAAAACCCACGAACCAACCCCCAAAAAAATTGAGGATACCAGAAAAAAAGGTAATGTACCAAAATCACAAGAATTTGGAGGTATGGTTATTCTTTTTTTTGGGACTATTACTTTTTTATTTTTTGTTCCTTTATTTTCTGAAAGTTTATATAAGATTTTTGTTTCTACTTTCCAGTTTGATTTAGTTATGGACTTAAAAAACATTGATACAAAACAGTCAATTGACAAAACATTATTATATTTCAAAGAAGTAACTATATATTTTATCATATTTTCTTTATTCATAATGTTTTTTGCAATTGTTGCAAATGTAAGTCAATTTGGTTTCTTAGTTAATCCTCTAAAATTTGATTTTAAAAAAATTAATCCTATAAATGGTTTTAAAAATTTATTTTCTTTTAAAAAAGTTATTGAATATATTAAAATGTTTTTAAAACTTATTATTATTTTAGTTATACTTGTAGCTATTTTGTATTTTTTCTTAGCACAATTAAGTGAAGCAGTCATTTACAATCCTTCACATTTATTTGTACTTTTAAAAGATATGTTATTATATTTTACAGGTTTTGCATTTCTTGTTATTATTATTTTTTCTATTATTGACTTAGTTTTTGTAAGATACAATTATTTCAAACAATTAAAAATGTCTTTTCAAGAAATTAAAGATGAATATAAACAAACAGAAGGTTCTCCTGAAGTTAAGCAAAGAATTAGAGAAATACAAAGAAAAACTGCACAAGGAACAATGCTTTCAGATGTTGCTAAATCTAAATTTGTTGTTACAAATCCAACTCATTATGCAGTTGCTATTAAATATGAAACAGATGATAAAGTACCTTCAATTATTGCAAAAGGTGTTGATTTTCTTGCACATCAAATAAAAGATAAAGCAATTGATAATGAGATTCCTATTATTGAAAACCCTCCTCTTGCAAGAGCATTATATGCTGCTTCAGAAGTTGGACAACCTATTAATGAAGAATTTTATGAAAGTATTATTGATTTACTTATTTATGTTGACAAATTAAATAATAAATAATAAGATTTTTTTTAATATTTTTTTTTTTTTTATAATAATAATAAAAAGGTATTACTTTGATTAAATTTATTATTTCTCTTTTCTTATTATTTTCTCTTTCTTATAGTAATGTTATAGATATTGAAAAAGAAAAATATTACAAAAGACAAGTTGATAATCTTTTAAACAAAGAATATTTAATTAAAAATATTGTTGAAGAACTTTTATTAAAAACAGGAGGTTTTGGGCTTTTTACTGGAAGTGAAAGTTTCCCATATTCTAAAAATTGTATCAATGAAAAAAATTTTTTTGGTACTTCCAATTATGGGGATATGTGTTCCATAAAATTAAATAAAGATTACTATGATAGTTTAAAACAAATAGATGGTTTAAATTATATTAATGGTTCTTTATATCCTAATAGATTTTACAATATAAATAAAAAAATGCTCCTTGATTATTTTTATAATGATAAATTAAATGAACAAAATTCTTTTATATATAAAGATAGTGAAATATTTAAAATAAGTCTTTCAAAAGAAATAGATGTATTAGATATTAAATATTTACCAAAAACAAATACTCTTTATATATACAATTCATTGTGTAAAAATGAATGTTCTACAATAAATCCTGATATATTGAAACTATGGAAAAATGATTTAAAAAGATCTCTAGAAGAAACTTCTATTGAAACAACAGGTTCTGTTGTAAAATTCCATTTGAATTATTTAGTTATACCTACTATGGAAAAAATGAATGAATGTCTTATTCAAAATGAAAATGCAGTTCCAATATTTAATTTAAACATTGAAACCATTACAAAACAAATAAATGGAACTCCTACTTTATTTACAAAAATCAGTAATCAATATAAACATAAAACATTTTCTCCCAATAGTTTTTCTTTTAGTTTATGTTTCTCTTCATTGAATGGTAGTGTTATTAATTTAACAGGTAAACCATTAACAAACAATCAACATTATAGTTTAACTTTTAAAACTTATGGAAAACAACTATTGTCAATTACAAGAGAATTAACTGATGAAGGTTTATTACCTTATACTATTGATGATAGTGAAGTTTTTGTAGTTGATGAAAATGGTAATAATATTTTAGACACAAATGGTAATCCAATATATGCAGGTTCTTATGTATCACATAATCCACAAATAAATTATGAAACTAAAAGTGGTATTAAAACAAATATAAATAAATATCAAAATCTCACTTTAAGTTCGGTTCCTATTTTAGACACAAATGGTATAACTATTGATATAAAAGAAAGAAAACCTTTATTTGGTTCTTTTGATATTGATTTGGAAAAAAATAATAATATTATTAATGGTTTAAAACAAGAAGTTATACAAGTTCCTTTTTTATTTACTTTATTTGCTGATAAAAACCCTAATTTATCACAAGAGGATTATGAAAAATATAAAGAAACTTTTTTCAATTCTAGTTTTACTATTAAACCTGATACAATAACTTCTTTTGGAAGATGTAAAAATACAAAAATAAATGGGACTGATTTTTTCAAACCTTGTAATTTAAATAGTGATTGTAATTTAAATGATGTTTGTGAAGGTGCTGGACAAATAGGACTTATTAGAAAATATGTTTTAGAAGATGATAATGGATTTAAACAAGTATCTCCTTTATATACTAGTAATATGTCTGTTCCTTGTGTAAATAGTCCTTCTTTTGGATATATAGGTACAAATATAGGTCCTATGAATAACTCTTTGTGTGAATTATCTAAACCTATAAGTAGTAATAATTATGTTTGTACATATAATTCAATACATAGAAACATATTAGAAGATTTAAAAAGTGATAAAAGTTTTTCTTTTATTATTGAAAGATTCAATGAAACTAATTTCCAAGAGAATTATAATAAAAGAGAATTATTAGAAGACTTTATATATAATAATTCTTTGAATAATGGAAAAGAAATCTCTTCTCAACAATTTGGAATTTCAAATATTAATAAAAATTATTCACTTTTAGAAAATCTTGATAGAATTTTAGATACAGATAATTTCTTTGGTTATAATGAGAATGTTAATTACATAGAACCTAGTTATACTTCTGATATCATGAGTTCTTCTTGGCCATATACTAAGGTTGGGGAATTATCATTTGAAAGAAATACATATAATGATAATGGGGTTGAAGTTAAACATGTTTTTTTAATTAAAGATGAAGGAAACTTAAATGAATTAGGTGATACACTTGCTGTTTTTTACAATAAATCAACACAAAATTTTTTATATTTTGATGCTGGTAAATCTATTAGAGATTATTCTGATACAGGAGTTGAAATTATTGGGGAATTATTTTTCTCTAAATCTTTTGGTGATTTTTATGTAAAACAAGTAAATAAAGATTTTAAAAGATGTAATGATACACTTGCAATTTGTAATAAAGATAGTGATTGTAACCCTAATATTTCTTGTTCTAATTATAATAATAAAATTACTTTAGATTTTATTAGAGATTATTATGGAAAAGTATTAAACACAGAAGTTGAAAAAAAAGAATGTAGAGATAATAATGGTATCATTTCTTCTCCACAAATAAATAATGAAATATTACCTTTAAAAATAGGTATAGATACTATTTTAAATAATTTTCATGGATTAAAAGATATTAATAATTAACCTTCTTTTTCTATATTTTCTTTTAATTCTTCTAATAAAATATCTTTTGGTACACCCATAAATTGATTTATCATTTTATTTCTTTTATAAATCAATGTTGAAGGACTACCTTTAATTCCAAACATATCTATAAATATTGGATTTTTATCCAATGAATATAAATAAACATTATCTAATTTTATTTTTTTTAATATTTCTTTATATTTTTTCATTGGTTTACATTTTTCTAAATAAAATATATTTATTACATATTTATCTGTATCATTATTATCTTTATATCTTGAAAAATTTGATTCTATCATACAAAACTCTCTGTAATACTTTTTGTGATTAAGAACCAACCATCTACTAATACAAAAAATAAGATTTTAATAGGTAATGCAACCATTGTTGGAGGTAACATCATAAAACCTAAACTCATTAATATTGAAGAAACAACAATATCAATAATTAAAAAAGGAACAAAAAGTAATAAACCTATTGTAAAAGCAGTATATAATTCACTAATTATAAAAGCAGGTGCCAATGTAAAAAAATCAATATCTTTTGTTTCTACATTCTCTGGTAATGTTTGTCCTCTAATATCTAAAAATAATTTTAAATCTTTTTCTCTTGTGTTTTTTAACATAAAACCTTTAAAAGGTTCTATACTTTTTTCTAAAGCAACTTTATAATCTATCTTTTTTTCCACATATGGTTGAATACCATTCTCATAAGATTCTATTGCCATAGGTTTCATAATAAAAAAAGTTAATAATAATGCTAATGCTGACATAACAGTTGCTGGTGGTGTAGCTTGTAGACCTAACGCTTGTTTTAAAATTGAAAATATAATTACTATTCTTGTAAATGAAGTCATCATAAATACCATACTTGGTGCCATTGCTATTATAGTAAATAATAACATCATTTCTAAAGTACCAACTAATTTATCTGGTTGTGTTATATCTGGTAATGTTAGAGTTATACTATCTTCACCAAATAAACTCAAACTCATTATTAAAATGGTAAAAAATACTTTAATTATCATTTGATAATCCCTCTTTTAAATTTTTTATTTGTAATTCTAATGGTGTAAAGTTACCATCATTTTTTTGTTTAAAATATTTTTTGTATTCTTTTTTAGTTTTTAACTTATTTATTAAATCTTCATTTTTATTTATAGTTAAATAATGTAAAAAATTATTATTCCCATTATCTAATAAATTTTTATTTACTTTGTCATTCTTTAACAATTTTATTGTTGTTTTTATATTTGACATTGCAGAATACATTAACATTGTTTCACCATTTTTATTTTGATAATTGTAATCTTCACCCTTTGAGTGTAACAATTCAATCATTTCATAATCATCTTTTAATGCTGCTGCTATCAATAATGTTATCCCTTCTTTTGTCTCCATATTAGGTATATATTTTGGATTTGATAGAATTTTATCTAATTCTTCCTTTTCTCCTTTATATATTTTTGTTAGAGAAGCATTAAATAAAAATACAGGATTGACATATGTTGTATCCTTTTCCTTAAATATTGCAACAAGTATTAATGAAATAATTAAAATGAATAGTAGTAATAATATTTTTTTCATTTTGTCATTCTATCTTTTTTTTCTTTTAAAAAAACAAGTTTTTAATATTTTTTTATGTTATAATTTTGACAAAACATCTTGGACTTAAATTATGAAAATTATATTACTATTATTTATCACATTAACTTTTTCTTTTTCTTCTTGTAAAATAAAAGCAGATAAGGATTATTTTGTAGGTGATAATATAAATCCTAATATTTATTCACATTGTTCTCAACTTTCTAAAAGTATTTTTTCTTCAAGATATTTTATTTCTAAAAATAGTAATTTTTATATTGATTCAATTAAAAAAGAAAATGATAAAAATATCATTACATTACCTAAAAATATAAAAATACACTTCAAAGGTAGAGTTGTTGAAAACGCAAATGGAAAAATAAAAGTAAAAGATAATTTAGGTAGATTACAAGTTTATAATATTAAGGAATTATTACAATGAAAAAAAAAGTTTTTTTAGGTAAAACAGCTCAAATAGCTTTAAATAAAGCTATTGAAGATTTAGGTGAAGAAGCTGTTGTTATTAGTACAAAAAAAATTAAAAAAGGTAGTGAAATGGTTTATGAAGTTATTGCTGCCTCAGAAGAAATTGAAGATAAAATTATTGTTAAAAAAGACAATAAACAACAAAGAATTCCTACAAATGTGAATTATGAAACTGATACTAATAGTTCTGAAACTGTAATTTCTAAAAATGAATTAATTAAATTAAGAACAATGGAAAAAACACTTTCTAATATAACTAATTCCATAGAACAATTACAACAACAAATTTTTGAACAACAAAAAAGTAATTTAATTATTCCTCCTGAATTTAGAGAATTATCTATGTTTTTAAAAAGTATTTCTCTATCAGAAGAGTTATATGAGCAAATTATGAGAATTAGTATTGCTAATTTCCCTATGGAATTAAAAAATAAAACTGATAAAATGAAAGATATTCTTTTTAAGATATTACAAAAACATATTTATATAAAAGAAGAAACTATGTTAGATATTGGTCAAAAAAAGATTATTATACTTGTTGGCCCAACTGGGGTAGGAAAAACTACAACTGTTGCTAAATTAGCTTCAAGATTTGTTATAGAAGGAAATTACAATGTTGGACTTATTACTATGGATCAATATAGAATTGGTGCAGAAGAACAATTAGAAAAATATTCTGATATTTTAAATAGTAAATTTGATTCTATTTCTCAACCAAGTGAGTTTCTTCCTGCTTTAAAACAAATGAAAGATTGTGACTATATCATTGTTGATACATTAGGAACAAGTCAATTTGATACTCAAAAAATAAAAGAATTATCAAAATTTTTAGAAGAACATGTTAGAATTCCTTTTGAAGTACAATTAACAATGCCTTGTAATGTTAAATATATAGATATGTTAGATATTTATGATATATTTAAACAATTAAAACCTTCTGGATTAATTGCTACTAAAATGGATGAAACTAAATATTATGGTGATATGTTTTCTTTTCTTTATAAAAGTAAATTACCTTTAAGTTATTTAACTATTGGTCAAAATGTTCCAGAAGATTTATTAAAAGCTACTAGACAAAGTGTTACTAATCTTTTATTTCATCCAAATGAATTACAAAAATATAGAAATAAAAGTAAAGCAAAATTTACTGAATAGGATTAGATATGACAAATCAAGCAAATACATTAAAAGAAATATTAAAAAAAAGAAATTCCTCTTTAACATCTTTAAATGAAGTTATTAAAGAAAATACTAATAATTCTATTTTAGATGAAGAAAAACAAAGTCAAATGGATATTGTTAAAAAAATTAATTTAAAAGATAATATTGTTTCTAAAAGAAAAAAACCTTCTAAAAGAAGAATTTTTTTCTTAAGTGGTACAAATGGTCAAGGTACCACTACTACTATTTTAAATCTTTCTACATTATTATCAGATCACTATAATAAAAAAGTTTTATGTACTACTTTTAATGATTTGAATAATGTTAAAAAAATGCAAGATTTTTTTTATTACAATAAAGTTTTTGAAAATAGACCTAAAAGTTTAAGTAGAGTGACTAAAAGTAAAGAAACTTCTGATAAAGCTATTTATGAATTTCCTTATTCTAACAATTTATTTTTTCTCAATAATGATTTCTTTTCTAATATAAGCCAACTATCTACCATAGCAAATAATGCTTTCAACAAAGCAACTAAACATTTTTATAGTGAAAAATATGATTATATGTTAGTTGATATTTCATTAGAAAAACTTTTAGAAATTGATATTTCTGAAAATGAAGAAATTGTTGTTGTTACTACTCTTGAAAATGAAGATTTAACTATCAATTATACTCTTGCTAAAAAGTTATTATCTATTACTCCACATGTAAAATTATTTTTTAATAAAACAAACAACATTAATGATATTGAAAGTATTAGTAATAAAATAGAAAAACTTTCAGAAGGTAAAATTGAAGTTATTGGTTCTATTATGAAAAGTGATATCGTGAATTTCAACTCTTTAAGAAATAATCCTTTATTTGTTAAAAAGAATGTTTCTTTACCTTTTTTCTCTTTTTATCAAAATTCTGCAAAAAAAATAATGAATTAATTTGTCTAATTTTTAAGACTTTTTAACTCTTTTTTTTTTTAATAATTTTTTAACACTAAAAAATAACCTTTTTAAGATACATTTTTTTTATAATTGTTTTATACTATTTTTACAAAGGGAAAAAATTATGAAAATTAGTGAATTTAATCTTTCAAATCTTAATATTTCTAATACTCAAAATAATCAAAACAATTTTGATTCTTCTTTTGAAGATTTTTTTAAACAAAAATTAGATGCTTTAAACACAGAACAATTAAAATCAGAAGTTAATATACAAGAGATTTCTACTGGTCAAAGCAGTAATTTACAAAAAGCTATTTTACAAATTGATAAAGCTGAAATGGAATTAAAATTTGCTTTAGAAGTTAGAAATAAGATTTTAGATAGTTATAAACAAATTATTCAAACTCAAATATAAGGAAACTAAATGGCTGATATGTTTAAACATTATAATATAACTTCTTCTGGAATGGAAGCACAAAAATTTAGAGTTGATATTATTAATACTAATATTGCCAATGCAAAAACTGTTATGACTGAAAATGGTGAAGGTCCTTATAAAAGAAGAGATGTTGTTTTTAAAGAACAATATTTAAATGCTGAAAATAAACATACAATGCAAGAAAATTATAATTTAAAAAAAGAAAATCTTAAAGGTGTTGCAGTTGATACACTTTTTGTTGATGAATCATATAAATTAGTTTATGAACCTTCTAACCCTTATGCTGATGAAAAAGGTTATGTTAAATACCCTAACATTAATGTAATTAAAGAAACTAGTGACCTAATTGATAGTCAAAGAGCTTATGAAGCTAATGTAAATGCTTATAAAAATAGAAAGAATATTGATATTCTTACTATTAATTTATTAAAGAATTAATAATGTTATATAACATATTAAAAGAAAATAGATATTTGTTTCCTTTTTTAATACAAAAAAATATTGTTACCAAAAATGGTAAAAGTACTATTAATAAGGAAATAATTATTAATTCTTTTAATAACTTATTTGATACTATTGTTGAGGATGATAGAAAACATATTTTTAATACAAATGATATTATTAATAAAGTAAAATCCAATAAAATGTTAGGACTAAATGAATTAGAATACATTTTATTTTTTTTATTAGGACAAAAGCACTCTAATAAATATTATGTACATAGAGAAATTTTAAAGGATACTTACTTTTTAAAAAATGGTATTTGTATATCTTCTAAAAAAATAAATTCTACTATTGATAATGAAACTAATATTTATTGTATAGAAGAATCTTTTAAACCTTTTTTTATTTTTTCTTTTAATTTTAATTATTATATTTTTATTCAAAGTGGACTTTCACAAGAGTTACAAAAAAATGTTTATTTATTTATTAAAGAAACTTTTTTATTTAATAAAAAATATAATGATATACATTTCATACCTTTTAATTTTAACAATGAATGGACACAATTATTATTTAATTTTATTGAAACTTTTGACAGTATAGATAATAGAGATATTGAAACTGAAACTAATATTTTATCTCCTTACTCTATTGATAAATCAAATCCAACTTTAAAAAAACTTATTTAATTTCTTAAAAAAACTCCCATTTTTTAGTATTTTTTCAATCTTTAAAAAAAAATCACATTTTTGTTAATTTATTTTGATAAATAAGAAAAAAAATCATTATAATATTTTCAACCATAATAAAATTATTTTAGGAGCAAACATATGAATGAAATGGTAGCAATGTTTAAAGAAGAAGCTGATGAATTGTTTTCTTCTGCTGAAAATCTATGTTTAAAAGCAGAGAAAGACGGGAAATTAAATGACGCAGATATGAATGCCTTATTTAGAGATATACATACTCTAAAAGGTTCAGGAGCATCTGTTGACTTAATATCTTTCCCAAAATATGTTCATGACTTTGAAACTTTTATGGATAAATTAAGAAAGAAAGAAATTCCATATGAGTCTCATATGGCAGATGATTTACTTACTGGTCTTGATATTATGCAAAAAGTTTTTGACAAAGAAGCAAACGAAGGTGTTTTAGATGATAATACATTCTATAAACTTACATTAGAATCAATTAATACTATTAAAGGTTATTTAGGAGAAGATCCTGTTGAATATACTTTTATAAATGAAGATGAACTTGAAGATGTAATTCCAGTAGAACAAGGGACTACTGAAAATAAGCAAAACAATAGTAATGCTTCAATTAGAGTTAACTTAGATAAAATTGATAAATTAATGAATGGTGTTGGAAACTTAGTTATTGTTAATGCTATGTTAGCACAATTATCACAAGAAATTAAAGAAAAAGAACTTTCTAATTTATTCCAAGAAAAAATGTTATTACTTGAAAGAGAAGTAAGATCATTACAAGATGGTGTTATGAATGTTAGAATGGTTCCAATGGAAATTATTTATAATAAATTCCCAAAAATGATTAGAGATGTATCTAAAAAATTAAATAAAAAAATCAACTTCCAACATAGTGGAGATAGTGTTGAAATTGATAAAGCAACAATTGAAGGGTTAACTGACCCACTAATGCACATTGTTAGAAACTCACTTGACCATGGTATTGAATCACCTGCTGATAGAGCAGCAAAAGGGAAATCAGAAGAAGGAATGTTATCTATTGATGCAGCAACTTCTAATGGAATGATTATTTTAACTATTACTGATGATGGTAATGGTATTGATGGTGAAAGAGTTGCTGCAAAAGCTTTAAAAAATGGTTCTTTAACACAAGAAGAATTAAATAGTATGACTGACCTTGAAAAAGCAGAATTAGTATTTAATCCAGGTTTATCAACTGCTGAAAAAATAACTGATATTTCAGGTAGAGGTGTTGGTATGGATGTTGTTAAAACTAATATTAATGCATTAGGTGGTAAAATTGCATTAGATACAACATTAGGTGAAGGTACTACTATTACTATTTCTTTACCTTTAACTCTTGCTATTCTTGATGGATTAAATGTTCAAGTTGGTCCTAACAATTATGTTATTCCTTTAAATATTCTTGTTGAAACTTTACAAGTAAATGAAGGTATGTTAAGAAAAATAGGTGCTGGTAATCAAGAATTCTTAAAATATAGAGATACTTATATTCCTATTGTTAGACTTTATGAAAGATTTGAAGTTGAAGAAGGTATTACTGAAATAAATAAAGGTATTATGCTTATTGTTTCAAATCAAAGAGAAACACTTGCTTTATTTGTTGATGAATTCTCAAATCAACAACAATTTGTTGTTAAACCATTAGACAAAAACTTTATTAAAGTTCCAGGTTTCTCTGGTGCAACTATTAAAGGTGATGGTTCAATTTCTTTAATTGTAGAACCATTTGAATTAACTAACGCAACAGTAATAAATGAAGAGGAAGGTGAATAATGAATACTATTTTATTTGATATTAATGGAAATAGAGCTCTTGTAGATATTAATAATATTCAAGAGATTTTAGAGAGACCAAAAGAAATCACAAAAATTATTAATTCTAATGATTGGATTAGAGGTCTTATTGATTTAAGAGGTGAAGGTATTACTATTATTGACCTTAAAAAAATTATTAATGCTGATGAAGATGCTGAAAATACTTCAACTAGTAATAAACCAGTTGTTATTATTATTAAAAACAAAAATGGTGAAAAATTAGGTGTTGAAGTTGATAATATTCATCATGTACAAGAAATTAGTGAAGATAACCAAATCATTCAGAATACTTCTAATGGTTATAGTAGATTCTTCCCTACTGTTGTTAAGGTTAAAGAAAACTTAACATTTATCTTTGATGTTGAAACAATTTTCGAAGATTATAAAAACAAAGATAAGAAATAAGAAAGGATAACATGATGAATTTTAATGAAATTATAGAAAATATTGATATTGCAAAAGCAAATATTGATTTTATTTTACTTGAATCTCAAACAAACCATAAGTTAACAGAAGATGAGAGATTAGAGTTAGGAAGTTTTTACACTTCTATGTTATCTGAGTTAAATAAATTAGAGACAGCAGAAATATCTAAGTCTTTAATATCAACTTTAAATGAATTGACTTTATTTAAAGATAACTGGTCTGATGATGAATTAATTAAAATCTTTTTAGATTCTTCTAAATTATTAGATAGTATTATCTCATATGCTAATGAAGAAAATGTTTGGGAAGAAAGTATTGTTGATATTAGAAGTTTTGAAACTTCTATTACTATTGAAGTTACAAAAGCTAAAGAAGATGCTGAAAAGAAAAGTAATGAAGAAAAAATTAGATTAGAAAATTTAAAAAACAAAGAATATTTATTATTTGAATTAAACAATGTTAAATACACTGTTGGATTAAATGATATACAAGAAATTATTGTTTTCCCTGAATCTATTACAAAAATACCAGGAACAAATGAAGTTGTTTTAGGTGTTACAAATCAAAGAGGGGAAGTTATTCCTTTAATTGATATGAGATTATTATTTAAAACTAAAACTAAAGAAGAAATAGAATATTCTAAAGAAGATATTGTTTTAACTGTTAAATCTGGTAATGGTAAAATGGTTGGATTAATTGTTGATAAAGTTATCACTGTAACTAAAATACATGATGATAATATTTCTGAAGATGTTCCTTCTACTGAAATACCAAAAGAATATTTATCTGGATTAACTCATAAATCATATTGTGGTAATGAAGATTTAGATAATTCAACTATTGTATTATTAAATGTTACTTCTTTATTAAAAGAAGATAAATTAGCATTAATGGTTAACTAATTTAAACAAACTACACATTTCAAAAAATAATTTTTAAACTATCACTTTTTAAGTGGTAGTTTTTTTTTGCTTTTTTTTATTTTTATACTTTATATTGAGTCTTATTTTTTATTTTTATTTATTTTTAAAATATTGTAGGTTTTGATTAAAATTTGAAATAAGAAAAATTAATTTCTCATTTCTTTTTTATTTGAAGGTAATTCATTTAGTAATACTACAAAAGTATATATTATTAATTTATCTAATAACATTAATTCTATTTTTATATCCCTTTTTGTAATTATTCTATTATTAAATTCGTTTATTCCATGTTCTATTGATTCTATATATTTTTTTACTATTTCTTCTGGTTCTAATTTTATTAAATTTTCTACTGTTGAATTTCTAGTTCTTGTAATTAATAGGCTTTCCATATCTTTTAATGATTTATTATTAAAATCTTCTAATTTCAAATCTATTGTTTGTATCATTTCCATATACTCTTCTATTAATCTTTCTAATGGTTTTTTACCTTTTACTTGATGTTGAATATAATTTAAAAAAACTTTTTTATGTCTTTCTACAAATTCTAATACAAAATCTTCTATCCAATTTAACACTTCTACTTGGATTTCTTCTTTTGATTTCTTTTTTACTATTTCTATTTTATATTCTAGTTCTTCTATTTTTTGGTCTATTTCTTCTATATCTTCTTTTGATAATTCTTCTGTTGTATCTACTGATACTTCATTACTTAAAGATATTACCAATTCTCTTAAAATATCTTTTTTAATATCATTTGTCATTTTATTATAAAACATTTCTAATTCTGTTTGATATTCTATTACTGGATCTTTTTGTGTGTTTTGTCTATACCAAATCCCTTTTTTGATATTTTCAGATTTTGATAAAAAATTTACCCATTCTTCATCCAATACATATAAATATATTGTTTTAAGATTTTCTAAATTATTTAATAAGTTTTTATTAATTTGTTTTGATAATACTTCTAATATTTTTTTTGTAAATGTATCTTTTGAATCACAACCATTATTTATTTGAATTATTTCTTCCATTTCAATTTTGAAACCAACTTCTTTTATACTTAATATCAATCCATTTACATCTAATTTATTTAAGTTATATTTATCATTTATTATTTTTGTTATACCTTCTTCAAATAATCTAAAAATATCTTTTTCAAAAAAATCCATTTCTGCAAACAATATCTTTTTTCTTGTACTATAAAAATTATTTCTATATGTTGAAAATATTTTATCTAACTTAAATAATGTTTTTCTTTGTTCAAAATGTTGTCCTTCTATTCCCTTTTGTGCTTTTTTCACTAAGTTTGACAACATATCTATTTGGGCTCCATCTTTAAATTCTGATAGTGTCTTTTTTGTCATCCTTTGTACTGCATTCATATCTTCTTCTTTTTCTGGAAACCTTAATAAATCATCAGTAATACTTAATAAGAACACAGATTTACCAGGATTACCTTGTCTTCCTGCTCTTCCTATTAATTGATTATCTATTCTTCTATTATGAAATCTTTCAAAACCTATTAATTGAAGTCCTCCATTTTTCAACACATTATCTTTTATTTTTATGTCTACACCTCTTCCTGCCATGTTTGTTGCAATAGTAACACTACCAGGTTCCCCTGCTGTATTAATAATTTCTGCTTCTTTTGCATGATTTTTTGCATTTAGTATCTTTAAATTTTTTAAACCTGCTTTACTTAAATATTCACCAACATATTCTGATTGTTCTATTGAAATAGTACCTATTAGTGTAGGTAATTCATTTTCTATATTTTCTTTTACTTTATTCAATAAACCTTTCATTTTAGCTTCTTCTGAAATAAATAATAAATCACTTTCATCAATTCTTTTTATTTCTTTATTAGTTGGTAATTCAATAACATCTAAACCATACATCATTTTAAATTCATCTAATTCAGTAATAACAGTACCTGACATCCCTGTTTTAAAGTTAAATAACTTAAAGAATGATTGGTAAGTAATTGTTGCATTTGTCATTGAAGAATCTTTTACCTCAACTCCTTCTTTCTCTTCTATTGCATTATGAAGACCGTCTGACCATCTTACACCTTCACTTATTCTACCTGTATTTTGATCTATTATTTTTATTAAACCTTCTGATAATAAATAATCTTTTTCTTTTTTAAATATATATAGTGCTTCTAATGATTTTATTACTTGATGAATTATTTTATAATTATGTTTATTATAAAGGTTTTTTATTTTTAACATTTCCTCTATTCTTTCAATACCTTGATTCTTAATAGTTACTTTTCTTCCTACTAAATCAATATCTAATTCTTCTTTTGGAATTTGTTTTGCTATTTGATATGTTTTTTTGATTAATTCTTTATCTACTTTTAAAGTAGAAGATATAATCAATGGTGTTCTTGCTTCATCTATTAAAATAGAATCTATTTCATCAATAATAACTGTATCTAATTCTTTTAAAACACATTCTTCTTTTCTATAAACCATTTGGTCTCTTAAATAATCAAATGCTAAATTGTTTCCTGTTGAATATATTATATCTGCCTCATATTTTTCTTTTTTGATTTCATTCATATCATTTTCTAAAACATGTTCTGATTTATAACCTAATATTTCATATAAAGGTTTGTTTAATTCTTCATCTCTTTTCACTAAATATTCATTTACTGAAACATTATATATCTTAATTTTCCCTTTTTTTAATAAGTATAAAGATAATAAAGCCATTACAAGTGTTTTACCTTCACCTGTTTTCATTTCAATTACTTCTTCTGCACCTAATAGTACACCTAGTATTTGTACTTTATATGGTTTCATTCCAAGGACTAATTCACTCATTCTTATCAACATTGCTAAAATATCGTTAGATTTTTTTTCTTTTTTGTATTTTTCTATTAAATCTTCAATTTGTAATTTTTTATATTTTGTATTATATAAATCAAAAATAATATCAACTGTTTTATTATATGTATGTATTTTTCTATATTTTGGATCAAAACATATTTTAATTAGTCTTTTCACTATCAACACCTTTTTTATTTTTTACTATTTTAACAAAAAAAGTAAAAAAAGTATTTAATAATTTTTTATTTTGTATTATTTTTTAAGAAAATAACAGATTTATTATAAAATTTTGAATATTCTTCTAATTTCTTTTCTTTTTTGATTTCTTTTAATTGGATTTCTTTATATTTTTCCATTAAGTTATTTCTTATTTCTGAAATATATATTTCTGTTGCAGTTTTTTTATTATTTTTTAATTCAAAAAATGTTAAGATTAAGTCTTTTGGAAGTAAATTTTCATTTTCTATGTTTTCTAATAAGTAGATATTGGTATTTTTACCAATTTTTTTTGTACCTTCAATATTTTTAATACCACCTTCCCATAACTTATACAAAAAAGTTTCTGGTTTTTTTACTATTTCTAAATACCATTCTTTTTTTTGTTCCGGAGAAAAAGAATCAAACACTAGATTGATTAATTCTTTTTCTTTTTTGATATCAAAAAAATCTTTCATTTTTTTTATTTTGTTTTAATTATTTATTAAAACTATTGATTAAATCTTCTAAGTCATCTTCTTCAATTAAATCAGACCCATGGTCTCCTTCGATATGATGAGCACTTGAAGTTCTGTCTGTATCTGAAATCTCACCTTCAAAAAGTAAGTTAAGATATTTAATTAACGATCTCATTACATTTACAACTCTTTCAATTTTTTGTCTTGAAATATCTTGATATTGCATTAAAGACATACCTTCAAATAAAACATTATTAGCATGGTTTAATAAATCTTCAACTTCTTCAATTCCTGCTTCTGTTGAAACTTCTTTATTTTTTATTTTACTAACTACTTCACCCATACATGTTAAATCATTAGATATATCATAAAGAATATCAAAAACTGCTGTTGCATTTTCTTCTGTTTCTTTTGTAACATTATCCAATTGAGATACTAATTTTAAATCCTCAGTTACTTCGCCACCAATACTAATGCCACCGTCGCCATTAGATTTACTAGCTTCTTCTTTAGAATCACTACTTTCCTCAACTATACCATCAATATCTAAACCTTCTAAAAGAGAGTTTATATCTAAATCTTCATTGTTCATAAAGTCTCCTTTCACAGTGAAAAATTATTATGCAGAGAAAACTGCATTTAATTTTTCTTTTAATAAAGCCGCTGTAAAAGGTTTAACAATGTAATTATTTACTCCTGCTCTTAATGCAGTAACAACTTCTGCCTTTCCACCCTCTGTAGTAATCATAATAATTGGTAAATTACTTAAAGATTCTTTTGCTCTTATGTTCTTAACCAAATCTAATCCTGACATAACAGGCATATTCCAGTCTGTTAAAACTATATCAAAGTTATCTTGTTGGATATATTCCCAAGCTTGTTGACCATTTTCTGCTTCTACAATCTCGTCTTTTTTATAACCTAATTGTAAAATTACATTGATAATAATTCTCCTCATTGTACTTGAATCATCTACAACTAAAATTTTCATTGTTTGTTCTCCTATTTGTTTGTAATTATTTTTATTATAATGTTTTTTTTATTGTTTTAAAAAAAATATTTAATAGTTTTCAAAAAAAATTATCTTTTTAATTGATTTACTGTTTTTAATATCTCATCACTACTTTGAATTATTTTAGAATTTGCTTCATATGCTCTTTGTGCTGTAATTAAATTTGTCATCTCTACAACTAATGTAACATTTGAAGTTTCTAAAAAACCACTTTCTATTTGTCCACTACCATTGAAACCAGGATCTGTCTCAACTGCATCACCTGAGTTTACAGTTTGTTGATAAGTGTTATTCCCTAATAGTTTTAATCCTGCCTCATTAGGGAACATGTTTAATGGTATAGTTCCTAGTATTTCATTTGTTCCATCTTGATTTTGGACTTGTACACTACCATTTGCTCTTACTAGCACTCCTGTTACTTCAGGAGGTATTACTATATTACTATCTAAATAATATCCATTTGTTGTTAATAATCTTCCTTCTGGATCTATTTTAAAAGAACCATCTCTTGTATAAACAGGTTCTCCAGAACCATTTATAACTCTAAAAAAACCTTTTCCAGCAACTGCTAGGTCTAATGAATTACCAGTTTCTCTTAAAGAACCTTGTTCAAAATTATTATATACTCCTGATAATTTTGTACCTAAACCTACTTGTTTTTCTTGACTTTCATTAGCACCTGCCGAATAACTCATATTTTGATATAATAAATCTTTGAACTCTGCCCTCCCTTTTTTAAAAGATGTAGTATTTACATTTGCAATATTATTTGATATTACATCAATATTTTGTTGTTGTGCTGTCATACCTGTTGATGCTGTATTAAGTGATCTTAACATTTTTTTCCTTTTATTTTAATATTAATAAGAATTTCTTTTTACAGTAGTTTCAAATACCATAATTAATTCTGTTCTTTGTTTTATATAACTTCTTGTACCTGTAATTAAATCCAATAATTCACCTTTTTCACTTGGAATAGGATCTACTCCATTATAATTAGTAATTAGTCTATCAGTTATTATACCTGCTATAACTACTTTTTCTCCATTTTTTACAATTATATTAGAAGGTAATTCTTGTGTTGTTAAAACAGGTGTTTGAATATATTGTTCTAAATTTGAAGGTCCAAATGTTCTTTTGTCTAATGATATTAGTTTAGTAATTTTTGGATTTACTTTTAAAGATATTAAATCATTACTCTCATTATGTCTTGCTTGTACATAAATATCAAATCCTTCTTCAAATTGATCAACAGTAGGTGTAACTGTTACAGTTGCAGAAGTACTATCAGTTCCCGTTTGATCTGCTGTCATTGATTTAATATAATTTTGTTTAGTAGTTATTGATTGAGAAACTCCTACATTATTAATAGTAGTTAAATTAAATGATTGAACATTAACTACTTTACCTAATACATTTAACATTTTTACAAAACCATCCAATGAAGCATTAGAACCAAATTTCTGTCTAAAACTAAAAATAGTACTACTATCATTTGCCCTTGGTATAGAACTACTAACTAATGAATCATTTGTAGGTAATGTTATACCATTTAATGCTTCATTTATTGTTACTGAATCATCAAATGTTGTTGCAGAATTAGTTATTTCTGCTAATGCTTTTTTTGCTGTTTCTAATACTATTGTATTTTTAGTATCTGTCAATCCTATTAAAGAACCTGCCATAGGTGTCATATTGCCTAAACCATAATTCATTAAATTCCTTGTATCTAACCAACCCCAATTTATACCATTTTCATTTTCTTTATTTAATGCCACTTCATAAACACTAACTTTTATATGTATTTTTTTATTTAATTTTTCATTAAATTGATTTATTACTCTTTTGTATTCTTTCATTGCTCTTGGACTTGCAATTAATGTAATCGCACCTGTATCTTTATTAATATAAAATTTATTCTTACCTTCTGTTTGAATTAAGTTATTTGAATTTTCTGGTGGACTAACTTCTTCTTGTGCATTCAAACTTAATAATAAAGAACTTGTTATTAATGAAGTTTTTATTATTTTTTTTATTCCATTTATCATTCACATACCTTTTAATTATTCATTTCGCTAATACCTTTTAGCGATTGTTCTAAATCTGTTGTTAAATCTTTTTTTTCTACACCAGTTATATTTGTTATTATATTTATAGATATTGTTTCCATTTTATACTTTTGAATTGTCATTGTCTTTTCATAATTATCTATGTCTATATATACATCATATTTATTTTTAAAAAAATCTATAAAATCTTTATATGTTTCTCCTGTAAAATTAATAGTTTGTTTTTTATTTAATAAACTTGAAACATCTGGTCTTGTAATTATTGTATATTTTGTTGCTTTTGAAACATCATTAAATATCTTAATTGGTTTTATTTCATTTTCAAAATCCATATTTATTTGTTTTGAAAAAATGTCATCTTCATCATTTTTTTTGATTATTCTTATTTTTTTTATTCTATTTTTTTTATATTGGTCTATAATTTGTAATCTATAATCAGTTGTTGCATATACATAATATTCTAAATCTTTTATATTTTTTATTTTAAAAATAGAACTTTCTAAATCAATATCTTTACCAACTAAAAAATACGGTATACCTTCTTTTTTTGTTAATTTTGATAATATTGTTTTTACACTATCATTATATATTGCTATTTCTACTTCTATTTTTTCATTTCTTATATTTTCTAATATTTTTTGTTGTTCTTTTTCTTGAAATGTTTCTATTTTTTTAAATGGTTGATTGATTTTTAAATGTTCTTCTTTCATACAACCTGTAAATAAAAGAGGTATAGACAAAAATGGTAATAAGATTATTTTTCTCATTAAAAGACCTTTTTTTTATTTCTTATTATATATAAAAAAAAATTTTAATAAGGAGTTTTTTTATTTTAAGGAATTTAAAGTTATAAAACTATTTTTTAATTTGAAGTTAATTTATTTTAGACAAGTCTCTTCTTATTTTTTTATTTATTTTTTCATATGAACTTTTTGCAATTGAAACAATTCTTAGATTTATTAAATTATTTTTTTTTGACATAAATATTTTTAAACCTTTTTTGTTTAAAAAACCTTCTTTTATTTTTTTATATATTAAGTTTGTTAAAACTTCTTCTTCAAATATAAATTCTTTTTTCTTTTTTACTTCTAATTCTAAATCCATTACATTTGAATATTTTATATTTTCTTCTACTTTTTTTATTTTTACTTCTAATACACTTCCTATATTTAACATATTTATTCTTTTTAATTGTTCTTCTATATCTTTTTTTGATATAGAATATATAGTTTTATCAATTAATTCTTTAATATTAAATTCTAAAATTCTTTTTTGATTTGATATTTGTTTTTCTATTTTTGTTTTTTCTTCCTTTAATCTTTCTCTTTCTGTTCTTTTTTCTATAGTATCTGTTATATAAATCAAATAAAATATGATTAATAAAATGTTTGAAATTATAAAAAAAAGGATTTTTGTATTTTTAATATATTCTAACATTGCTTTTATATCTAATGTTTTAAAATTTTTTAATACTTGTTTTACATTTTTAATATTTTCTTCCATTTCTTTTTCTTCTAATTTATTTTTTTCTTCTTGTTTCTTTAATTTAAAATTTTTTTCTTTTTCTTCTTCATTATGTAATAATTTTTCTATTTGTTCATCAGTCATTTTATCTTTTATATCTAAATTATTTGTTATTTCACTATTCATACCTTACACCTTCATATTTTTTTGACTTTTTTATTTTTTCTTTATTTAAAAAAAGGATTTTCTTTTGGATTTTCAGTTTTTTTTCTTTGATTTCCTTTATTTCTTTTTCTCTGAACTTTATCTCTTCTACTATATTTGTTTTAATATATTCATTCAAACTTACTAATGGTAACAACCATATTAAAGATAATAATAATATTTTTCCATATTCTTGAATATATTTTTTAAATTTTGTTACAATTGTTGCATTATATGGTAATTCATTTATTATTGAATAGAATTTTTTTCTATCTATTATCTCTTGACCATTAAAAAAGAAAAAACTTTCTATATATAATAATAAAAATTCATACTCTTTTGATTGTTCTATTTTATCCACTATAAAATAAATATGACTTTTATAAGAATAAACTTTTAAAATAGAAATTATCTTATCTACTATCTTTTCTTCATTTTCTTTTTTTAGTTTTATTATTTCTGTTTTTTCATTTAAATTAGCAAAACCTATTAATATAGATTTATTTTTAAGATCATCATAAACAAATATAGAACCCTTTTTTCCTTCTTTATTTGCTATTATATCAATCATTTCTTCAAAAAAATATCCTTCAATTTCAGAAGTGTAATAGTATTTTTTATCTAATGATTCTTTTACTATTTTTATATTTTTTTTTATTTTTTCATTTATTTTTTCTTTTTTATTTGTATGAATGAAATTATATTTCTTATTATTAAAAAATAAACTTTTTATTTGTTTTTTTAAAAACATTATAAGGCTCCCATTATTAATTGTTGTAACGCTATAACTATCATCATTATTTCTAAACCAACAAATAACAACATAATATTTGCTAACATTTTAAAAAATGATATCCTTCTTTTTATATTTGTTAAAAATGCATTTATTTTACCTTCTGAAAATTTAGGTATTTTAGAAATTGATTTCCAAGTATTTGAAGTTCTTTCACCTACTTCTATAATATTTACTATTTGTTTATCAAAATTCCATTCATTTAAAACCTCATAAAAATTTTCACCTTCATCCATTTTTGTTTTTGCTTCTAGTAACATTGTTTTAATATTTTTATTAGGATGTTCTTCTGATAATATTTCTAATATTTGTAATATTGATAAACCTGTTGTACTATTTATTTTATACATTAAATCTAAAAATTTTAAACTATCAAAAGTAGATCTTATATTAAAAAATTTATTTATTGTTTTTAAACCTTTATTGTTAAAGTATAAATTATATATATACCATATAGGAATTACTATAACTAAAAATATAATAATATAAATCATACCTTGTGCAACCATTTGTATTGAAGAATCAAAATACATAGGTAAATCTGGTTTTTGATAATCACTTCCACCAAGTATTTTTTTCAAAAAACCATCCATAAAATTCAATATAGGTTCTTTTGTACCTACTACTAATGATAATAATATTAACAATGTTATAAACATAGGAGCAATTGTCTTTATTATTGAAAACTCCAATGAAGATATTTGATTTCTATTATCTAATATTGTCTCTATTGCATCTTTTGGACTTTCTGCATATCTTAAAATAGTACCTTCAATACTTGAAATAACTTTTTCAGATAATAACATATCAATAGGTTCCCCTGTTTCTATTGAATATTCATGTATTTTCATTAATGTTTTTCTTACACTTTTATCTTTTTCAAATTCAAGTAAAGATTCAATAGCTTTATTTATATTATATCCTAGTTCTATAAAGTTTAACAATTCTTCTAGTAATTTGGTTGACTTTTCTTTTTCCATTAATCTATTTTTATATCCCCTAAAATATTTTTTCTTATATCAATATAATAGTCTTTTTGTTCAACTAACATTTTTTTATTTGGTAAAATTGTAAATGTGAAATCTTCATATTCAAATCCATCTTTTATATATAAATCTTTATTTGTAGAAATTATCTTCTCTGATTCTGAAACTTGTGTATTATCTTCTGTATTTATTGTCATAGTATTACTACCTTCTTCTTGAATTTGACTTGCAGCTAAAAATTCTTTTGCTAAACTAAGATCTTTTTCTCTTTTTTCTAATTTTTTATTTAATATTTCTGATAATTTTTTATCTGATATAATATATACTTTCTCATTACCTATCATCATAGTTCCATCAAAATGGGTTTGTTCCATTGTAAATGTTATAGGAAAAAATGCTCTTTTAATATTTTCCATGTTCATTGCCATTAATAACATTCTCAATTTATAATTAAGGCTTTGTTGTTTTATTTCCATTTCAAACTTTCTATTTTCATTTTGCATTGAAACTTTTTTTAATTCTTCTTGTTCTTTTTTCATAAGTGCTTCTTGTTTTTTTATTTCCATTTCCTGTTGTTTTAATATAAGTTTTTGTTTTAATTCTTCTATCTTTACTTTATTTTCTTGTTCTGTGATTTTTGCTTTTTGTTCTTTTAATTCTAATTCTTTTTTACTTTTTTCCATTTCCTGTTTTAATTTATTCATTTTTATTAATTTTTCTTCATTTTCTAATTTTTCTTTTTGAACATCATTATTTAATGTTTTTTTATCTTTTTCTAATTGTAATAATTTTATTTTTAATCTTAAATCATTTTCTTTTTGGTCGTTTTCTAATGAAGAGTCTAACATTTCTTTTGATAAAGAATTTAATTGTTTTAATAACTTTTGGTGTTCTATTTTTGCTTTTATTAATTCCGCTTCTGATATAATTCTTTTCTTTTCTTCTGTTATTTGTTTAGTTTTTTTTCTGATTTCTTGTTCTTCTTTTAATATTCTTAGTTTTTCTTCTTGGTATATTTCTTCTATTCTTTTAATAACATCTGTAAATCTTATATCATTATCAATTTTTTCTTTTGTTTCTTCCATTACATTATTTGTAATATCATTATTTATTTTTTGTTCTGCTGAAAATAAAATAGAAATACAAATAGAACTTAAAATTAAAATTTTTTTCATTTTTTTTGACCTTTTTTTTATTTATTATAGTTTTTATTTTCAATTTATTATTTTTTCTATTTTAATATATTGTATAATTATTCATATTTTTAATATTAAAGGTGATAAAATGATTGAAAAAAATGGAAAAGTTATCTCTATTATTTCTGGAAAAGGTGGAGTTGGAAAATCTACTACTACTGCTAATTTAGGTGCTGCTTTAGCTGAAGAAGGTAATAAAGTAGTTTTAATTGACATGGATCATGGTCAAAGAAACTTAGATGCTTTACTAGGAGTAGAATTAAGAGTTGTAAATGATTTATTTGCACTTTTAGAACAAACACATACAAGAGCACAAACTCAAGTTACAATTAAACAAAATAAAAATTTAAGATTAATTGCTGGTTCTTCACATAAAAACCCTAATGAAATTGACTTAGAAAAATTTAGATTAGTATTAGATGAATTAAGAAAATCTCATGATTATATCCTATTAGATTCTCCTGCTGGGGTTGATGTTGGTTTTGAAAAAGCTATGTATTTTGCTGATGAAGTTTTAGTTGTAGTAAATCCTGAATCTTCTTCTATTCAAGATTCTGATAGAGCAATTGGATTAGTTGATTCTAAATGTGAAAAAGTTGCTAAAGGTGAAGAAATCAAAAAAGGTATTATTATCAATGCTTATGTTCCTGAAAAATCTGCTAATGGTGATGAATTAACTATTGAGGATATTCAAAATCTATTAGGTTTAGATGTTAAAGGTATTGTTCCTTATGAAGCAGAAACAAGAACATTAAGTAATAAAGGTGAATTATTATTTTATAACAAAAAAAATCAAGCTAATTTAGCTTATTCAAGAATTGCTCAAAGAATTATTAATGATACTATTTTAGAAGAAGAAGAGTATAATATTCTTAATTCTAAATCTTCAAAGGTTAAAAGAAGAATATTTAGTTTTTTTGGAAAAGAAAGAGGTTAGGAGTTAATTATGGGTTTATTAGATGTATTTTTTAAAAAAGAAGATAAAAAAAGTGGTGAAGTTGCACAAGAAAGATTAAAACTTATTCTTGCTAGAAATAAAAAAAATAGTTTGGATATTGATGTTGAATCAATGGAAAAAGAATTAATTGAAGTTGTAAATAAATATATTAAAAATGGAAGTATTGAAATTTCTACAGAATCAGAAGCAGACTTAGAAGCATTAGCTATTTCTGTTAAATTTTAATATCAAGTTATATCAAAATATAAGGTTTTAATTTGTTAAGAATATTATTAGTTATTGTAATATGTTTTGTTGTTTATAAATATGTAGATTTTGAAGAACATTTTGATAATACAAAACCTATAATTAAGGTTTTTCAACAAATAAAAAATCAAAATGTACTTATTAAAGAAAAACAAACTATTAAAACCTCTTTAAATGAAAAAAAAGGTTTAATTATCTCTATTGAAGATAAAGATAGTAATTTAAATAGTGTTGAACTTTTTTTTAAAAATAACTCTACTAATAATAATTATTTAAGATTTTATAATAAATTTAAAATCTCTAAAAATAAAATTGAAATTAATTTAAATGATACCATATTAAATAAATCTTTATTTGGTACTCATTTAACTAATATTAAAATTGTTGTTTCTGATAATTCATTTAAACAAAATAAACATAGTATTGATTTTAATATCTCAAATAATTTTGAATTACCTTTTTTTGAAATTATTAGTCAAAGTTTTGAACCTTTTATTCCCTTTAATACAAGTTGGGTACAAATAAAAACTAATGATATTGAAATTAATGATATTTTTTCAGAAAATGGAGATATTATTTTTAATAAAATTTCTAAAAATAATTATGGTATTTTATTTTTAAATAAGAAAAATAATGTTTATGACTTAACAATTACAGATATATATGGAAACAAATATTCAAAAAGTATTTCTTTCTTAAAATTAAAGAAAACAATACCTACTATTAAAGAAAACAATTGTTCTTCTGTTTTTAGAGAATTAAATATCATAGATAAAAATAAAAGAATTAATGATTTTTCTAAAAAAATTACATATAAAAAAGGACATGTATTAACAAAATCAATTGGATTAGTTAAAGGAAAGTGTAATAATATACCTTATATCATTTATTCTACTAATTTAAAAGATATTAATTTTTTATCTTTTGGAGTAAATGAAAAAAATGCATCACAAGTTATTGATATTGATGTTGATTTAAAAGGTAATAATTTTATTAATGATTATATTTTATATAAAAATGATTTATATGATGTAAATTCTTTTGTAAAGAGTTATATGAATATTATATCTAAATAATATTCATATACTTTTTATATTCTGGCTTTTTTTCACTTTTTTTATGTATTTTATCTTTATTTATTTCTATTAATTCTCTTGCTTCATTATTAAATTCTTTTTTTATTTCTTCTAATTTTTCTTTTGATATCATATGTTGAGGAACATATAATCCATTGCTTGATAATTCATATGGATACAACAATGTATGATTATGTAATCTATAACCATTTGAAGTCATTTTATGAAAAAATGAAATGTGATGTTTATTTTTTAGGTTTCTTTTTATTAAATTTACTACTCTATACTCATATTCTATTTGCCATAAATCTTCTCCCATTAAATCTTTCATAAGTTTATTAAACTCTATTGAAAATGACATAATCATTTCTATTGATTTTATACCACCAATTACCCCTTTACCTTCTTCTTTTAATGATTTATTATATTGTCTATTAAATTGTAAATTATTTTTATATTCTATAATTGAAGTGTTTGTTTTAATAAATTTATTTGTGATTTGTTTTTCTTTTGGTAATTCTTGTAATATTTCTTTTTTATATTTATCTTTTATAGAAAGTATTCTTTTGTCTTCTTGAATTTCTTCTTCTATTATTCTTGCTCTATTATTATATGTTAGATAAAATAAATAATCTTTTATATCTGTTCTTTGAATTAGTTTTACAAAACTTTCTTGTTTTATATTATACATTTTTTTGGTCTTCTACTTTAAATAGAAATTTTTTACCTTTTTCAGTTAGTCTTCCAAGTGATGCATCTACTGTTTTTTTAAACTTTTTTATTTCTTGATTATATCTTTCTACTATTTCTTCTTGTAATTTTTTTTCAAATTCCATTACTTCTTTTTTTGTTTGTGGAGTTTCTCCCTTTTGAAAAAAATAATTTCTTTTATTGTCTAACATTGCTTCTTTAACTGCTATTTTATCATAACTAGTATTTAATATTTCACCATGTTTCATTTCAACATACACAGGTATATTAACTGCTTTCTCTATATGTGTAAATTTTATTTTCATTTTCAATTCTTTTATCATTTAATACTCACTTCTCTTTTCTTTTATTATAAATATTTTTTTTAAATTAAGTTTTTTTTACTTTTAATAATTTTTTACTTTATAATAATTTTAAAATAATTTTTTTAAAATAGGTAATTAAATTGGTAAAATGTCTTAAATTAGGTATATTTTTAAATGTTATAAATCATTATCAAAACATGTTTGATGAAACTTATATAGATAATATAATAGGTATTTGTACTTCTATATGTCCAGATATATTAGATAATCAAGAAATACAATCTGAAATATTGAAAATTGACTTTGAAGATCAAAAATTAACCGCTTGTGATTGTTTAATTGAATTAGATAATCAATTAAATAATTTAAGTAAAGAAGATTTTGAATCTATTATTTCCGCTAATAAAAGTTTTTTTAAATTTTTATTTAATGAATTAAATACTTTTAATCAAAATTGTATAGAAGATAAACATGGTATGGCTATATTAAATTATTTTGAACACCTTACTGTTATTGACAAATTTAATTTTTCTTTAAAAAGTATATTTAAAAAACATAATATTAAATGTCCCTTTAATGATTAATTATATTAAGCCCAATGTGATTCTCTTTGATTTTTTGGTATTGAAGCGAATAATTTTTGTTCTATAATTCTAGGATTAGTCCCTTCTAACAAATATAAAATACCTCTTAGTTTTAATTCCTCTGTTGTTTTTTGTATTTTACTTTTTGCTTCCAATTTTGTTTTAATAGGTCCTGCAAAACCTGTTCCTATTAAAGCTCCATATAATGTTGTAAGTAAAGCAACAGCCATTGCAGGACCTATTGCAGAAGGATCAGACATATTTAAAAGCATTGCTACTAATCCTATAAGTGTACCTATCATACCAGCAGAACCAGCTATACCACCAACGTCATCAATCATTGTTTGTGTTTCTTTATGTCTATCAAAAAATGCTTCAAGTTCTAATGTAAATATATCTTCTATTTCCTGTGGGTTCATATCATTTGAAACTGCTTTTAATAATTCTTTTAAAAATTCATCTTCTTCATTTGGAATTATTGTACTTTCTAATACTTCTACTCCACCCTTTTTAAATTCTAAAGAAATTTCTATAATTTTCCTAATCACACCTGCATAATCTACAAAAGTTGGTTTAAAAGCTTGACCAACAGAAGCACCAAATTTTTTTAATAATACACCTTCATAAGAAAAAACTATTGCCATTGAAGTTCCACCAATTACAATAATCACAGAAGTAACATCTAAAAAAGCACCTATTGAGTGAGCTATAACCATGGCTGCAACAATTACAATCCAAAATCCTATGGCTCCTACAAGACTTGTTAAATTCATTTAAAATTTACCTTTTTTTATTGTTTTTTTAATAGTAGTTTTACTATTGCAAGATTATTTTTTTCTTTTTTATTATTAAAAAAATTATATTCTTCTTCTACTTCATTATATAAAAAAATTTTACTATTTAATTTTTTTATTGTTTTTTGTGCCATATATAAGCCTACCCCTTTTTCATTTAAACCTCTTGTTGATACATATGGTTTAAAATAATCTTCTTCTGAGTATTTATTAAAATCAAAACCACCCCCATTATCAATAATAAGTACTTCAACATATTCTGGTGATTCTTTTGTTCTTATTTTTATTTTTTTCTCTTCTATTTTATTTGCAACCAAACTTTCAATTGAATTAGTAATTAGCATAACTAATATCCTTGATATATCTGCTTGTGATATATGTAAATTTGTAAAATCACCATATGAAGTTTCAATAGTTATAAAATCATTCAAAATATTTTCTTCTATTATTTTTAAGGTTTTACTTATAATACTTCTATATGTTGTAATTATTTTTTTATTTGAATTATCTCCTAATACTTCTGTAAAGTTATGTATTGTCTCTGACAATTTTTTTATTTCTTTTGAAATAGAATTAATATTATCTATTTCTTCTGGCATATTTTCATCTTCCAATGTCATTTTTAACATATCTAATTCTAATTTTACATTTGTTAATGGTTGTCTCCATTGATGTGCTAACATTTTTAAAATATTACTTTCAAAATTATTTTCTACATCTGACATTAAATCTTCTTCTTTATGTTCTTTCATTATTAATTCTACTTCTTCTATTTTTAATACAGAAACTGAATATTCTTCTGAATGTTCTATTGGTTTTATTATGAATAATAATATATGTAATTGTTCATCTATTATTATTTGTTTTTTTGTACCAAACATCTGTCCTCTTGATAATTTTTCTTCCATTTCTTTGAAAATAATTATATCTTCAAATATCTCTTTTATGTTTGAAACATTTATTCTATAAGAATTAACAAAATTAATATAATTTTGATCTTTTTTAATATTTCCTTGTAAATCTATTTTGAAGTTTTTTTCTAAATCATGTATTATTTCTGAAACTTCATTTTGTAAAAAAATCATTACTTCTGAATTATTTAATGAAATAAAAGTCATATCATATATTAAACTTTCTATTTCTATTTTATCAATCATAGTAGTGTTTAACTTTAATACATTTTCAATATCTTTTATTAGTTTTTCTTTTTCTTTTGTTTCTAAATTAGATATTTTTTTTATGTCTTTGTTGTCAAATATATTATTTTCATTTCTAATGAAGATTTTATTTTTTATTTTTGAGACCAATAATACTTTTGCACCTAATTTATTATAAATTTCTAATGTATTACTTTCTTTAACTTTATAGTCTTTTTCATTGATTTTTAATATTTCTATCTCTAAATTCATTTCTGGAAAATAAATAATAGAACTTTCAAATATTTTTAATTTTTTATCTTCTATTTCTATTTTTATTTTATTTTTATCAATCAATAATAATGTAGGTATTAAATCTACTAATATTTCATTATATTTTATATCATTTCCTACTAATGATATTATTGGTAAGTTTTTTATTTCCATTGTGACTCTTTTAACATTTATAAATATTATAAAGTTTATTTTTCTTTTAAAATAAAATAGTTTTTAAATTTTTCTATTTTATTTTATAATATTATAAAATACACAATGGAATATAATGAAAAAATTAAAAGCATTTACATTAATTGAAATAAGTATTGCTATTGCACTTATTATTACTATTAGTTATTTATCATTACCTCTTTTACAAAAACAAAAGATGATTGATGATACTAAAAATTTAGTTAATGAAATTTCTAATATTATAAATAATGATATCAGAGATCCTTTTTATGGATATATTAGAGAAAATAAAAATACTTTAAATTCTATAACAACTAATGGTATATGTAAAACAACTGATGATATTCCTCCTTGTTCTGGTAATCTTACATATACTTGTATTTCTTCAAATAGAATTGCTTCTTGTACTGAAAAATCTTATCTTAACAATAGTATAGTTGATAGTAACTTTTCACCTATTCAAATACCTAAAACAGGATATTTACCTTCAAGTTATATTACTTTAAAAAGTTTTCCTGGTAGTGTTTTTTTACAATTTGAAAATAATTCTTCAAACCTTTTTAAACTTAAAATATTAGTTAAAGGTGATTTTTTATCTATTAATGAAAAAAATATGGTACTTATAATGATTAAAAGTAAACTTTTTTCAGAAGTAGGAGTTTTTAATTCTTTGGTTGATAGTATATCTGGTGAAACTATATGTGATGAACAAAATGATAGTTGTTCTATTGAATATATATTAAGGTAATATAAAATGGGTATTATATTATTAATGATTAGTCTTGGTGGTGCAATTATTGGTGGAATTATTATAAATTTTAATAATTATGGTAATATTAATCAAGAAAAAAAAGAAATTAAAAGAATTATTGAACAAGATATTGATAAATCTCTATCAAGATTATTTAAAGAAACATATCCCCATATTTCTGAAGATGAATTAAAAATTCTATTAAAAAAAGAAAAAGATACAAATTATATTAGAAAATCTTTAAATATCTCATTAAAACCAAAGGAATAATTTTGTTTAAAATATTTTTTTCTATATGTTTCTTATTCATTTTTACAAATGCAAATATTTTAGACAATATTGCAAAAAAAACAAATAGACACATCATAGATGTTACTAATTTTACTTCTTTACAAAAAAAAATTGATTTTGAATTAAATTTACAATTACTTTATAATATTGAAAAGTATTTTTATTGTCCTCAAAAGTTATCTTTTGATTTGAGTAATATTACAAATAGTTTCAAAGATTATTGGAATGATGATAGTCAATTACAGAAAGATACTTACAATAAATGTCTTTGTAATCATTACATTTTAGAAAATAATATTTTAAAAAAATATGATGATTGTCCAGACAATGAAAAAAAATTAAATATTTCTTTAACCACAAAAGATAAATTAGAAGAATTTTGTTTAAATAAAGTTAGATTTAAACCTTTGGATATAAAATTGCTTTGGGGTACTTGTGATAGTGGTGATTTATGTAATGATAATTCTAATTGTTCTTGTAATTATTATCAAGGTAATAAAAAATTCACAATAAGTAATTACATTAATAAAAATTACTTTGATAAAATCTTAAATTCTAATAAAAATACTGATTTATTAGAAATATTGAAAAAAAATATTAACACAAATGATAATTTAGACAGTATACATAGTTTCTCATTGAAAGATAATTATATTGTTAAAGATATTTATGTATCAAATAGTTTTTTAAATCTTGAAAATAAAATAAATTTATTAAAAATATCTTTAATTAGTGAAAATATAATGGATGTTTCAAATGATATTCATATAGTTAGTGAATTTAATAAAACATTTTTGTTAAGTAAAATACTTACAAATGATATAACTTGGAATAATCCTTGTGATAACACCACAAAAACAGCAAAAGAAAGTGATATTTTATTTTTTATATCAAAAGAAAAAAATATTTACATATATAAATTAATAGATGTTTACAACCCTGATACTAAAAGTAATGAATTAAATTGGTTTTCATTAGATTCATTATCTTCTAAATATAAAAATACTAGGATTATGAGTGGTTATTGTTCTGGACCTTCTTGGAATAGTGAGAATTATATAGAATTCAATGAATGTTCTAAAAATGAAGATTGTGGAGATGGAAACATATGTAATTCATTACTTAGTGAAAATATACCAGAAGTTAGATGTTTAAAAAATCCAAATTTAAATGTTTATTATACAAATGATTGGTTTATAGAAACACAAAAAACCGCTTTTGATAGATTAAATGAATACAATAAAGGTATTCCTTTATATTCTAATAGAAAATATTATTCTTGTATTCAAAATAGTAAAAATTATTTTGGTAATGAAAAGTGGAATTATTGGCATAGAAAAACATTATTAAAAAAAATACAAAAATAATAATATTTAAAAAAATATATTGATATAGTTTTTTTTATTCTTATAATATTATAAAAAAAAGGATTTGTTATGTTAGATTCTTCTTATTATTATGACCCTAATGCTATCTCTAGTGCTCCTAATTACACTACAGATAAAGAACACACAAGTTTTACTGGTGAAGAGTTTATGGCTATGTTTTTAGAAGAACTTAAATACCAAGACCCTACTGCTCCACAGGACGCTGATAAGATTTTACAACAAACTTCTCAATTATCTAATTTAGAAGCAATTAAATTACAAACTAGTACATTAGAAAATTTATCAAGTAATTTAGATAAATTACAATCTTCAAACTATATTGATTATATAGGAAAAACTGTGACACTTACAAATAATAATGAGGCTTTTACACATTATGAATCTCAATTCTCTTCACATTTATTTTCATTAGAAGAATCAAGTGACTTTGTTGGTGTTAGTGTTTTTGATTCAGAAGGTAATGAATTAACAAACTTTGTGACACAAGCTTCTGCTGGAATTAATCAAATTAATTGGGATGGAAATGATGCCAATGGAAACCCTGTACCTTCTGGTGAGTATTATTGGTCTATACAAGCTTTTAAAGATGATGGAAGTATTCTTCAAGTACAAAATAATGATTTTAAAGTTCAATCATTACTTAACAAAAATGGAAATTATTACCTATCATTAGATGAAGCAGGTACTATTCAAGTTTCTGTTGATAATATAGGTGTTATTAAATAATGAGTAATTTACAACAAGAATTTTACAATAAAAATAGAAAAGAGAAAAAAAACATTATACTTTGTTTTGATAATGAAAAAATTATTACAATTTTAAGTAAATTATTAACACCTGTTGCAAATATAATATCAACAGATAATAATGCTTGTTCATGGACATATGAAGAATACACACAATTTAAAAAAATTAATATTGATGTTGTTTTCACTGGTGTTCTTATGGATGGCGTTGATGGATTTCTTATAATGAAAGATATTATGTCTTTTAATAAAGAACAAGTTGTTTGTTCTATTTCAAAAAAAGAAGAAAATGAATTATTTGAAATCATGTTTCCTAAAACACATCACTTAAAATTACCAATTGATTTAAATAATTTTTTTAAAATTTGTATAGATTTGGATATTTAAAATGGAAAATAATAAAGAAAAAATTAATTTTAATTCTTTAACACCTTTACAAAAGAAAAAAGTTCTTTTACAATTAAAGAAAAGAAAAGAAGAAGAAGAAGAAAAAAAACATCTTCAAGAAAATAATACAACTGATATAGAACAAGAATATAAGAAACAAATAGAAACAGAAGAAGAAACTACTATAACAGAAAACAAAGAAACAGAAGATAAAATAACTAAAATTGATTTAAATAGTAATATTGAAGATGAATTACCAGAAGAAGTTCTTATATACAAAGAAAAAAAAGAAAAAAAAGAAAATCAAAAACCTCTTATTCATGGATTAGTAGGTTTAGAAAAAGCTACTCCTAAAAAAGAAATTAAAGATGATTCTTGGGAAAATTTAATTGCCTTTGAGCAAGAATTTAAAAAAAGAGCAAAAGAACAAGCTGAAATAACTAGATTAAAAGCTATTGCAGATAAAAAGAAATTAAATAGAACACTTTTTATTTTAATTGTAGGTAGTATTCTTATTACTTATGGTATTTCTTTTTTTAATTTAGATAATGCAGAATTATTTAGAAATTCAAAATTCTTTTTTAGTAGATAATTTTAACTTTAAGGAAGAATCTTGTTTTACTTTTCTAAAATTTTGTTTTATATTTTAAAACAATTAAGAACTCCTCTTATTGTATTCTTTTTAGGTTTTATGTTAATAATGTTAGGATTAACCTTAACACCAGGTTATAACCCAAATACAAATGAAATACATCATTTAAGTTTTTTTGATAGTTTTTTTATTATAACATATACTTCTACCACCATTGGTTATGGTGAAATACCTTATCCTTTTACAACACAACAAAAAATGTATTTAGCAATTTCTATATATATTATTGTTTTTTTATGGTTTTATTTACTTTCTTCTTTTGCTGATATTTTTAAACAAAAAAAATTCCATATATTATTACAAAAAAACAAAATATCTAAATTTGTTTTTAAAAAAGACTTAGTTGTTTTATTTTTAAAACCTGAAGTAATTGAAGAAATACTAAAAGACCCAAAATTAAAATCTATTAATTTTATTTTAATACAAACTAGAAGCAATAATTTAGAAGATATTTTTTTAACTGACAATTCTATTATTTTAGATATTTATAATCAACCTTTTAATATATCTACTATTTTTGATTATGAACCTAATATTAATTATTTTTTCTATGATGAAAGTATTAAATATAGTGTAGAATTATTAAATATAATAAAAATTAAATATAAAAAATTAAATATTTTAAATATTAACCATGGACATTCAGAAGAACATTTTTCTTTAATTGATACATTAAATAATAATTTTGATAAACCTATTATTTTTGAAGATATTTTTAGAGATAGAATGTCTTGTATTAAAAATAATATATTTAAAACTTTATTTTTAGATTATCTTATAGGTAAAAAAGAAAGAACATTTTCTATTATTAAAAAACTTTTCTCTTCGTTAGATAATTATTTTACCTTTACATATGTAAATAGTATTTTGACACATACTGAAATAAATAAAAACAATATTTATATCTTAGATTGTGATAATGAACTAGATAATTTAAAGAATATTATTTCAATTAAAAATAAATTAGAAGAAGGTAGTTATTTAATTTTAACTAATCTTAATAAAAATAGAGCTTCACATTTTGTTGACATTACACATCCTTATATCTATTTCTTTAATAATTTAGATATTTTAACTGATATTATTTATAGTAGAACCCTTTTACCTGACATTAAAAAAGAAATTATTTTAGATATAGAAAAAAATAGTATTTCTATACTAACTATTTTATCTTCTTTTATTACTTTTAATAATCCTTATTTTATTACATATTCTATAAATAAGCAAACCACTCCTAATATGTTTAAAAATAGTTATAAATTAAAATATAAAGATATCTTTTTTAATAAATCTTTAGTTGTTAGTATTAAAGATATTAATGGTACTTTTAAAAGTTTGGAAGATAATATAAGTATTTTTGATAATATTTGTATTGTAATTGAAAGAGAAAATCTGAATGTTATAGAATATTTATTTAAAAACCCTAATTATTCTATACACTCAGAAGATGATTTATTAAACTTTAAAAAAGAAGTGAAATAAATTAACAATCTAACATATTTCCTTCTTCTTTTGTTCCTCCTCTTGGAGATGAAGTTATTATAATACTTTCACCTTTTTTTGTTATTGCTGTTGCTAATCTTCTTGTAATAAAACCATTTCCAGAATTTATTAAGTTTTCAGTATCTTTTAATAAATATTTTTGATTTTTATATAAACCTATATCTATTTCTTTAAATAATTGTCCTAATGTTTGATGAGTATCACAAAATACAAAATTTTTCTTTCCATTTACTAATCTTGTTGTAATTATCTCATTAAATAATTTCAATTCAGCACCATTAGACATATAATGTTGCATTCCATAAAAAACTATAAATTTTGTTTCTGTTTTTAGTCTTCTAATATCTTTTGATTCAATTTCTTCTAAACGAGAACAATCAATATATTCAAAATCAAAATCATAATTTCCATTCTTTAAATTATTTTTTAATTTTTTTAAAAATGATAAGAATGTAATTTTATCATATCCCTTTTCTTCTTTTGTTTTATAATATATAATATTTTTATTTAATCCAAAATCAAAACCTAAACCTATTTTATTATTTACTTTTTCTTCTTCTAATGATTTTTCAAAATCCTTTATATATTTTTCTTTTTCTTCTAAACTTTCAGAACAAATACACCATTTAATTTCAGACACTTCATTAATTTCTTCTTGTAAATTTTCTAAAATTTCTTTATTTTTATTTTTTTTATACTCTTCTGTTATTACTAAGTTAATTAAAAATTGAGGTGAATCAATTTTAAAATAATTATGACAATGCTTACAAGTTTTTAATTCTTTACTCAAGTTAAAGTCCTTTTTTTTGGTTTTTTGTATTCTAACAAAATTAAACTTAATAAGTTCTTATTTTAGTTTTTTAATTTATCTTTATTTTTTAACATAGTATTTAAATATTTAACAACTATTTTAGTTGTTGCTGTATCCCCTGAATACTTTCTTTCTATTTCATTTAAATCTTTTATATATTTGTTATAATAATCTTGTGGCCATTTTTGAGTTTTTAATACTTCTGTATAGGCTAATAAATGTTCTCTACTTGTTACATCAAATATATCTTCAAATGATTTTAAATTATTTAAATTTGATTGTTGATTTCCACTTCCTGGTCTAATTTTCATAAAAATCCTTTCTTTTCTTTTTATCTTACCAAAAAATAAGATAAAATTATTTAAAAACTTTATTTTTTTCTTTATTTTAGTTTTTTTTTTGCTATTATTAGAAATAATTTTTTTTAGGAAACAATGTGAACAATATTATTAACTTAATTTTTAGATATGGAAAAAATATTTTTTCTAAAGACCTTATTGTTATTGTAGGTGTATTATTAATTTTAAGTATTATCATTATACCTGTACCAGTAGGTTTATTAGATTTCTTATTGAGTTTATCTATTGCTATTGCTTTGATTATACTTTTCTTATCTTTATACATTAAAATACCTTCTAAAATGACAATATTACCTCCTATTATTCTAATACTTACATTGTTTAGATTGGGTTTAAATATTTCTACAACAAGATCAATTCTTGGAAGTGGACATGAAGGTTCTGAATCTGTTTCAAACATTATTGGAGCTTTTGGTGAATTTGTTATTGATGGTAATTATGTAATAGGAATGATTATCTTTATTATCCTTATTTTAGTTAACTTTATGGTTATCACAAAAGGTGCTGGTAGAGTTGCAGAAGTTACTGCAAGATTTAATTTAGATTCTTTACCAGGAAAACAAATGGCTATTGATGCTGAATTAAATGCTGGTTTTATTGATGACAAAGAAGCACAAAAAAGAAGAGAAGAACTAATAAAAGAAAGTGGTTTTTATGGTTCATTAGATGGTGCTAGTAAATTTGTTCAAGGTGATGCCATTTTTGGTCTTATTGTTACTTTTATTAATATTATTGGTGGAATCCTAATAGGTATTTTTCAGCATGAAATGTCAGTTCCAGATAGTGCTTCTACTTTTACTATTTTAACTATTGGTGATGGATTAGTATCTCAAATACCTGCTCTTATTACGTCAGTTGCTGTTGGTATTATGATTACTAGATCTTCTAGTGATAAAAATCCATTTACTGCTGAAACATTATCTCAATTAGGAAGTGAATATAAAATATTTCTTTTAGTTGGTATTTCTATGCTTTTATTTACTTTAATACCTGGATTTCCAACAATGTCATTATTAGTTTTAGGTCTTTCTCTTATTTTTATTAGTTTACTTATCTATAAAAATAATAATTTAAAAGGTAATGAGTATTACAATAAATTATTTCAATTTATAGATAAAAACTCATACATTCAAAAATTTATTAAATTCATTGAATTAGAAGATGAAAAAAGTAATAAGAATAGTATTGAAAATCAAAAACAATCTAACACTAATTTTGAAGGTGTAGAAGAACAAGATAATGCTCCTATTGAAATTAATGAAGAAGATGAATTAAAAGATATTTTAAAACAAAATCTTTTAGAACTACATTTAGGTTATAATCTTTTACCTTTTTCACAAAAAACTTCTTTTATTACTAGTATTAAAAAAGTAAGACAAGAAGTAGCTAGAAAATTAGGTATACTTATACCAAAGATTTATATTAGTGAAGATATAAATAATTCATTAAATGGTAATATATATTCTTTTTATATCAAAGGTAATCTAATTTGTGAAGGTGAAATAGAACCAAATAGAGTACTTGCAATTCCAAGTATTGTAAGTGAAAATTTAGAATGTGATTTCACAGAATGGGTTGAACCTATTAATGGACAAAAATGTTTTTGGATTAGTAAAGCAGATGAAGAAGATGCTATTATAAAAGATTACATTTTATTAAATCCAGAAGATGTAATTAACAAACATATTACAAATGAAATTATTAATAATACAGAAGATTTACTTACTAGACAAAATATTGTTGATTTAGTTGAAAATTTAAAAGAAGAACAACCTAAAATGGTAGAAGATTTATTAAATACTTCTAATTATAGTATTATTTCTACTATTATTAAAGATTTATTATTTGAAAAAATACCGATTACTAATTTAACTACAATATTAGAAACTATTACAGATGTTTCTTCTATTACTAAAAATACTAATACTATTTTAGAACAAGTTAGAATAAAATTATTTAAAACCATTACAAAACAATTTTATGATACAAGAAGAAAGCAATTAAATATTTTATCTTTTACACCAACTAGTGAACAATTTCTTGTTGACAAAAGTGTTAGATTAGATGATGGTTCTCTTGATTTTAATTTAAATGCAAAAGAATTAAAAGCATTTATCAATAGTACAAAAGAAACAACAGAAAGTGTTCAAGATAAATATGACAACCTTTGTTTAATTATAGAACCTTCTTTAAGAAAAAAATTATTTGAAATATTACATAAATTTGATATTAAATTAAATGTTTTAACACACGCTGAAATTGATTCAAATATTGATTTTCAAGTGGTTAAAACTATTGATATAGTAATAGAATAAAGGAAAAAAATTGAATTTATCAGATAATCATAGTATTAAAAATAGTTTTTTTAATACTTATAAAAACTTTTTTATATTATTGTTTATAGGTTTTACTTTTAATATGTTATCTGTCTACTCTAACACAATAGACAAACAAGGACTAAATGGGGTTTTAAAAGAAGGTATCTTTATCCTTATTAGTATTTTTTTATCATTCATTTTAGTTTTTTATATATTAAGACACCTTAATAAGAATAAAGATATTTCAAAAACAATTAACATACTTATCTCTATTAATATTTTTATTTTCTCTTTTGGTATTATTCTTTCTATACTTATGGTTTTTTTACCAGGAAATGTTGTTCCTTTTATCAATGGTGCAAAAAGATGGATTGTTACTCCTTTCTTTTCAATTGCTCCTATTGAAATTATTAAATATGGATTCTTTTTTGTTATTGCTTTACTTTTTGCTTCTAATAAATATATATTTTTCTTAGATAAAAAACATTCATTTGAATTATATTTACCTTTTTACTTATTTTTTATGTTTCTAACTGTTTTTGTTGTACTATTTCAAAAAGACTTTGGTAATTTTTTCTTATTATCCACTATTTTTATTTCTGTTGTTTTTATTTATTTTAAAAATAATACTTCATTTTGGTTTTTTATTTTTTCTGGTATTGTAGTTTTTACTTTATTTATTATTAGTGAAGAACATAGAATAAATAGAGTGATGTCTTGGTTTTATTCTATTTATGAAACAACTGGAAAAGTTGATTATAATAATTATCAAATTTTACAAGGTTTATATACTATAAATGAAGGTTTATTAAAAAATATTTTCTTTGGTTGTGGTTATTTAGAAAGTGTTATTAAATTAAAAGTTCCTGAATTACACACTGACATGGTTCTAACTTCTTGGATTTCTGAAAATGGTCTTTTTGGTTTATTTTTGTATTTTTCTTTTATTTTTGCAATTTCTTATAATATATATAAAATTTCTCTTCTTGCTGAAAATTATTTATTATATATTTATTCTTTTGTTTTAATTTGTTATTTTTGGATTACTATTTTTATTAATTTATTAGGTGTTTTAGGATTAATACCATTTAAAGGTATTAGTGTTCCTTTTTTATCTTATGGAGGTTCTAACCTAATAACAAATACTTTATTATTAGTAAATTTTTCTCTAATTTCTTTTTTAATTATTGTTAAAGATATTAAAGAAAATTTAATTAAAACTAAACCTAAAGCCTAATTTTAGGTATTTAGTTTAATCTTTTCATATTTATTTTATCTCTTTTTAAAAAAAAAGAACTATTTTATTTTTTTTTGTGTTATCATCTTTTTATCGTTTTAAGGTATAAGTTTATGACTATTCAAAAAATCAATGAAAAGATTAGATTCTTTAATGAAAAAATATTATTATCAGAGGATGAATTTCAAGATTTTGCATTTACATTTGATGATAGTAATGATAGTGAAATTTTAAAAGAATATCATATGATATTAAATAAATATTTTGATACAAGTAATTCTGATAGTTTGTTAGATTTTAAAAGAACAAAAAGTAATGTTATTAAGTTATTTGAAGATACAAACACAGATACACATAAAGAACTTATTGCAAAACATCCAGAGTTAACTACAAGACATATTAAAAAAGAGTTTGAATATATTGCCTTAATTGAAATGGTTTTTATTGAAAAATATAAAAAACTTATTAAAAAATCTATTAATACAACTATTAATAATAGAGTTATAGGTAATGCTGGTGATATTTTAGGTATTGCTGATATCAATCTTTCTTCAAAAGGTCCAACAAGGCAAGAAAAGTTAAAAGATGAAGCCTTATCTTATGCAATTGAAGGGTTTCTTTTAGGTATGAGAAGATATCAACCTAGTTCTGGTACTAAACTAATTACTTATGTTACTTATTGGATTAATCAAAGAATTGTAATGTATGTTGAAAGAGCTTCTTCTTTAAACAAAGGTAAAAAAACTTTTGATGGATTAAATAATTATGATATGGATAATATTGAAAGTGATGATTTTTCTTATAAAAAGTTTGATAATATAAAGTATACTAATTATAGTTTTGTAAATATTGGTGACATGAGTACTTCATTATCTATTGACAATGAACATATTATAGATAGTGCTGATGATAAAACTAAACTTTTAAAGATACTTAGATTTTTTTGTGAAAATAAAGACTTACTCCTTTATTATGAATACTTAATTTTAAAATATGATATATTATATGAATCATATCTTTATTTTGCTATTTTCAATCCTATTGAAGCTATTGAAAAATGTTTTTTTGAAGATGTTCGAAAAATAGTTTCAAAATTATCTGTTTCATATCCTGAATTAAAAGATTTTGAACCACATGAAAATTATAACAAACTACCTGAATTATTAGAATTATTTTTTGATTTAGAACACTCTGATTATCTTTCTATTAGAAGAACTTTAAAGCAAAAATTTGTTAATATCTTAACAAAAGTATTTAGTCATGATATTGATTTTGAATAAAATGAAATCTTTTTAGGTTTCATTTTCTCTTTTTTTTCACTTTTTTTCTATTTTTTATTTTTTATTCTCTCAAACATTATATAATTTGAAATAATTTTAAATCAAAGGATATCTTTTGAAACTAACAAAAAAACACAATCAAAATAAGTTTATTTTTGGATATGATTCAAGAACAGGCTTAAATGGTGTTCTTGAAGGTTTTGATAAATTATGTAATGCAGATAACAATGAAGATAAGAAAATTATTGAAGTTGTTCCACATAATATCATTCCTTCAATAGAACAAACTATTAATGATTTTTCTTTTTTTAAAAAAACAATTTTAGAAAAAGGTAATACATATAATTGTGAAATACATTTTTCTGATAAATGGAATAAATACAATGATGAAGAAGAAATTGTTAAAGAAGAAAAAATTATTGATAAAATAAAATCTTCTAGTGATATATTTAAAAAACAATTACTTAGAAAAAAACCCATTTTAATTAATGAAAAAAAAGAAGAACCTAAGAATATTGAAAATAATATTCTTTCTATTAAAAAAGTTAAATCAGAAGACAAACCATTAGTTATAAATAATGATTTGTCTTCTTTTAACAAAAATGTTAGATGTGGATTTGAAGAAAACATATCTTCTAATTCACTTGTTAACAAACAAATCAATAAATCTGGTAAATTATTAATTGAAAATTCTACTTGTGTTATTACTACTAATAATTTAGGAATTATTGAAGCTAATAACTCTATCTTAATTTTAAAGAGAAATGTTGAAAAGGGTATGATTATTTTCAATGGTGAAAATTTATCAGAACAATTAAAAAAAGAAAATAGTTATGTTGTTTTCTCTCAAAACAATACAACTATTGTTGAAAAATTGTAGTTTTATTAAAAAATGATTTTTTATTTTTTTTAATTAAATATAATTAAAAAATTATTATTAAATGTATAGGTGTCAAAATGAATAATATTAAATTTGAAACTACTAACAATCTATTTCTACTAATTAATTTTGGTGAAAATTTTATTAGTAGTGCTGTTATAGAACATTCAAAAAAGCAAGGTCAAAGTTCTGTTCTTTGTTATAAAAAAGAATATTGTAAAGAATTAGTTGATGGTAGAATTACAGACATTAGTAAAGTAAGTGAAACATTGAAAATAATCTTAGTTACTTTAAGAAAAAATGTTAATTTAAATCTTCCATTTGAAAGTATTAGAACTTTTGTTTCTTTATCTAATAGAACTGGTGAAGTTAGAACTGCCAATGGTATTTTAAACTTTTTATCTAACCCTATTTCACATGAAGAAATAGATAGAGTTGTTAAAGCTGCTTTATACAATTCAAAAGTTTCTAATGAAACAGAACAAATATTAAACTTAACTGTTAATAGTTTTTTAACTGATGATCAATTAATTGTTAAAAATCCAATGGATATGAGTTGTCAATCATTACAAGCAAATGTTTCAATTGAGATAGTAAATAGAACCTCTATATTCAATAACTTTAATACTGTTTTGAAAAATAATCAAATTTTAATTGAATATATTTCTTTTGCTTCTTCTTGTATTTCTGAAAGTATTTTAAATAGTGATGATAAAGAACAAGGAGTTGTTACATTAGAAATAAAAGATAATACTACTATTATTACTTTCTTTAAAAATGATAATATTCAAGATTATGTTGAAATAAAAAGATATGGTACAGACTATATTATAGAACAAATTGCTAAACAATATAAATTATCTTTCAAAACTGCTGAGTGGATTTATTTAAATATTGAAACAATTATTGATAAAACTAATAATCAAGGTTTATTTGAATTGATTAATGCCAATAATCAAGTTTTACAAATTGAATTAGAATATTTAAATCAAATCATTATTAATAGTTTTAGAACTATTTTTGAAAATGCAAAAGAAGGTTTACATAATAAAAATATAGGTTTATATTTAAATGGACTTTTATTTTTACATACTTTTAAGTTTAATGGTGTTGAAACAATTTTTGACGAAGTATTCTCTGAACAAGTTAGAAACACTAGAAATATTAGAAATTCTGATAATATAAATAAAAAAACTATTTTTAATAGTGATATTTTAAATAATGACATTGTTATTATTGGAATGATTAATAAGTTATCTAACAATAATAATGTAAGTTATAATTATTTGAATAAATTAGTTGGTTCTGATAATTTTAGTAGAAGAGAAAAAGTATCTGAAAATGATACTACTGGTTTTGATTTATCAGATATTAATAAACCAAAAAAATCTATTAATTTAAATATCTTTAACAAAAGTAAAAAGTTACTAAGAAAATTCTGGTAATAGTTTTTTTTATTCTAAAATTAGATAAAATAAAATAATTAATTTAAAACATATTTAGTATATTTAAGGGAAAAACAAATGAATTATATTGAAAAACAAGTTGAAAATGGGCTTAAAATTAACATTAAGGTTATTGGTGTTGGTGGAGGTGGAGGTAATATGCTTTCATACTTTTATAAAAGTTATATGAAAGATAAAATTGATATTCAAGGTGTTGAATATATTAGTATGAATACTGATGCAGAAGTTCTTGCCTCACAAGACCAAGGTATTGATAGTTTACAACTTGGACCTAATACTTGTAAAGGAATGGGAGCAGGTATGAAACCAGAAGTTGCAGCTGAAGCTGTATCTGAAAGTACAGAAGAAATTAAAGAAAAACTTGCAGGGGCTGATTTAGTATTTTTAGCAACTGGTTTAGGTGGAGGTACTGGTTCTGGTGCCATTTCTCCTATTGCACAGATTTGTCAAGATATTGGTGCTATAACTGTTGCAGTGGTTACTACTCCTTTTTCTTTTGAAGCAAGAAAAAGAACTAAAATTGCAAAAGAATCTTTAGAAAATTTAAAGAAATCAGTTAATTCTTTAATTATTATTGATAATAATAAAATTGAAGAACATGCACCAGAAGATATTGGTATGAGAGAAGCTTTTAATATGGCTGATGAAGTTCTTGCAAATGCAATTAATGGTATTTTAAATATTGTTTTAAGAAGTGGTGTTGATTCTATCAACATTGACTTTGCTGACCTTAGAACTGCTTTAAATAACTCAGGACAAGCTTTAATTTCAACTGGGTATGCACAAGGTTTAGAAGCAGCAGAAGAAGCTGTAAAAGATGCATTAACAAACCCTTTGTTAGAAACAACTGATATATTTGGTTGTAAAGGTATGATTGTTAATTGGACTATTAATCCTAAATATAGTTTTAAAGCTGTTAATAGAGCAACTGATTTTATTTATGATCAAGCTGGTGGAGAAGATGCAGATCCAGAAATTATCTTAGGTATCAACTATGATGATACTATTGGAGTTGATGAAGTTAATGTTACTATTTTAGCAACTGGTTTTATCAATAAAGATGAAATGAATAAAGAAACTAATGATAAAGCAAGTGAAGCTTTAAAAAACAATGTTAGTTCAACAAGAAACCAAGCAGGAAACATTACAGCAGAAATATTAAACATTCCTTCTAAACATAATAATGAACCATTAAAAATTAGAATTGATGAAACAACTACAAGAGAAGAAAAAAAGTCAGAAGGTTTTGATTTATTTTCTACATTTAAAAAGAGAAATTCTTAATTCTTTTATATAAAAAAAACTCCCTATATCATCTTCCCCTTTTTAACCTATACATTAAAAAAAAGGGGATTTTTTTACTATTTAAGTTTTTTTTAAGTTTTTTTTTGATAATATACTCTTAAAATATATTTTTAAGGAGAAATTATGATAGTTTTAGAATACAAAGGTGAAATGCATAAGTTTGAAACTTATGATATTTTATTTAAATTTATTTCTAAAGAAGGTTACTTTATTGAACAACTTTCTGAAAGTGAAATTAAATGTATTAATAAACAAAAACAAAAAGAAACATTTATTTATGGTGAATTAGTTCATGAACATACTAAAAATTCTTTGGTTAAAGCTATTGATGCTGAAAAAGAAATTGTTAAGCATTCAATGGAAGTTATGGCTGAACAAGGTATTGAATTTACACCTTCTCAAAAAACTGATTTAAACACTAAGTTTAAAATACTAAAAGTATTAGAAGACGAAAAATAATTTTTTCTTTCTAACACTCTAACTTATTTAAAAAAAACCTTTTTTTATTTTTTATTTTAATATAATAATAGTAAATTTAAAAAGGTTTCTTATGTATAAAAAGATATTACTTTCTTTATTTCCATTTTATCTTTTAGCCAATGATATTGATTTCAATGAAATAAAAGAACAAATAATTAAATCTGATAAAAAAAATGAAGTTTTAAAGTTTGTTGGGGATTTAGAAAATATTAAAGAACAAGTTTTAAGTAAAGAAATTAAAAAATTAAATAATAATTTAGATTACAAAAATGAAGAATCAAAATTTTTAGAAAATATGCTAAAAGTAAATCTTGACAAAGTATTAACTCTAATATCTCAAAAAAAATATGAAGAAGCATTTATTATTCATTCTAATTTAGAATATAATGATGTTAATGTAAAAAATAGATTAACTAATTTCTTTAAAGTTGTTAATGATAATGATTTTGAGAAATTAAAACAATTAGACAATAAATTAGTTTCTTTTGTTTTAACTTATTTTTTCGATAATTTAAAAAATAAAGATTACAATATTTCTGACATTAATAAATTAAAGAGTAGTATTTTAGTTCTTTCAGAAAATCAGCTTATAACTGATGATAAATATAGATTTTTTAGAGATATCTCAATATTAAATGGTTCTTTTGTAGATGGTTATAATTATTCTTATAATATTGAAGATGAAACATATGTAGATAAAGAAATTAAATTGTCTATTAAAAATATCCTTCTTTTAACTGAGGAAGTATTTTTAAAATATTATTTACAAACTGATAAAGAAACAATTTTAGAAATTAATAAGAAAGGTCTATAATGAAAAAATTATCTATTGCAATTATTACTTCTACTTTATTATTTTCACAAGCACAAGCAGAATTTAACTTATTTGGTAATAAAAATACTAATGATAATAATAAAATAAAAACAAAAGATAATTTACAAGAAAATAACACAAAAAAAGAATTATCTATATTATCTGTTGACAAAGACAATGAAACAATACCCAATGATGAAATCATATTAACTGAAGAAGAATTGTTCTTAAAAAAACAAAAAATGGAAGAAGAAGAATTATTAAGGTTAAAAAAACAATCTTTAGAAGATTATTTATCTTCTATGAAGAGAAATGAAAGAGAAGATTATATTAATACTCTTAATTTAATTAGTGAAATAGAAGAAAAAAGAAAATTTAATAAAGAACCTTTTAATAAATTTATTGAAAAAAAAGTAAAATTTATAGATGTAATGATTCCTTTTCAACAAATAATACATATTAATTTTGATAAAAAAATTGTTAAATTAGAAACTTCTTCTAATAAAAATTTAAAAATTGACATTAATAGTGAAACTGCTTCTGAATTAATTATTGTCAATAAAGACTTAAAATTAAATCATAATATGAAATTGACATTTGCTGATGGTACTTCTAAAAACTTTATTTTAAAATATGGTAATAATCCTTCTGAAAGATATGTTTTATTTAATTATTTTATGGGTAAAACTAAAATGGAGATTTTACCTGAATTTAAAAAGAAATTAGCTATTAGAAATATCCATTCTTATTTCAACCATGTATCTACCAAATTAATATTAGATAAATTATTAAATAGAGACTCTTGGATTGTTTTAGAGGAAAATAAAAAAGTTGTTAATAAAGTTCTGTTTGATGGTAAAACTCAAATTGATGATATTTATGGTAAAAATATACTAGACTATACTTTAACTTTAAACACTGTTTATGAAACACCTTATGTTGAAGATGTTAAAAATAGTGAAATTAGAAAAAAAAGACTTGTTGTTTTAGAATTAAATGTTAAAAATAACAATTTCTCTACTCTCATTTTAACTCCTGAATTTATCAAAAAAAGATTTTCTAACTTTACTGCTTTTTATATTGGTAATTTAGAATTAAAAGAAAATGAAATAAGACCCAACCAATCAAAACAAATAATTGTTGTAATTGAAGATGAATATATAGACAATTAAGTTTCTTTTTATTTTGATTGTGATATAATTTCTTAAATATTAAAAAAAAAAGGATTATATCACATGAATCAATTAAGTTTATTAAATAATTATCAAATAAATTCTATGTCAGGAGTACCTGATACAAGAATGACTTACTACCCAACTGTTATTGTTGAAGAAAATGGAAGAGAAAGAGTTTATGATTTAGCAAGTAGATTGTTAAAAGATAGAATTGTTCTTTTAAATGGTCAAGTTGATGACCATTCTGCTGGTTCTATTGTTCAACAATTATTATTTTTAGAAGCAGAAGATAATACAAAACCAATTACTTTTATTATTAATTCTCCTGGTGGTGTTGTTACTGCTGGACTTGCAATTTATGATACTATGAATTTTATTCAACCAGAAGTTAGAACATTAGTTATGGGACAAGCTTGTTCTATGGGAGCTTTTTTATTATCTGCTGGTGAACCAGGTCATAGAACAGCATTACCTTCTTCAAGAATTATGATCCATCAACCATTAGGTGGTGCACAAGGTCAGGCTAGTGATATGGAACTACATGTTAAAGAAATTTTAAGAATGAAACAAACTTTAACTAAAGTTATGTCTGATTCTACTAATGGTAAAACTTCTTATGAAACAATGGTTGAATTAACTGATAGAGACAATTTTTTATCTCCGGAAGAAGCTTTAGAATTAGGTTTAATTGATACAATTAAAACTACAAAATAACACTAAAATTAATACTTTAAATTAGTAGACTTTTCCTCTACTAATTTTATCATTATTAACAAACTATTTTAATTTTCAAAAAAAAAACTTTTTTATCTTTATAATATAAAAAAAAAAGAGGGTTTTTCATTTTGATTGAAATTAATATTTTTACTTCTATTTCTAATGAAATATATTCTAAAAATTGTTTTATTACAAGTTATATAGACTTATCAATTCAATCTAAAATGTTAACCTATACTGAAATAATCAATAATATGGAAGAAGGATTTTCTATTATCTCTGCTGTTCCGTTTGAAGATAAAAATGAATATGATAAAGAGTATTTATTTGAATTATTATACACTTCATTAATACAAATTGTAATAGATTCTTCATTAACTAATATTATTAAGAAATATAATAAAATAAATAGAAAATTAAATAAAGTTAATTTTAATAACTTCTGTTTTATCATTAATTTGCCTTTATCTTTATCTAATTATAAAAATAGATTAGAAGAGGAATTAAAAAAACATATTTCTATTGATTTCAATGTAATAATTAACCAGTCTTCTATTAATTATTACAACTCTTATATTATTTCAAAAACTCTAGAGACTGAAAATATTAAAGGTTAATTAAAAATGGATACTATAAAAATACAAGAACTTAATTATTATTCTAGTTTTTTAAAAATTAATTTAAAATTATTAAATAAAGATTTTTTTTCAAATCCTTCTTTTAAGGATATGGTTTCTTTATATAATGATATGTCCAAAAGATATAAATTTGATAATGCTGAAAAAGAATATCATAGTTTAATTGTTTCAGAAGACACTATCATTGATGTTTTACTACTTACTTCTAAAAAAGATTTTGTTGATTTTAATAAATCTAATATTAAACACCCTAAAAATTTTTTAGTACATGCTTCTTTAATTAAAGAATTTGATAATATGGATGAAATAATTAGTGAATACCCTATAACTATTTTTAATAATTTTGATACTTTTGTAAATTGTTTCTTAAATATTTTAAAAACAAAACATGAAAGTATAAAAAAAGATGAATTTCAAATATTTTTTGAAAATAATTATAATATGCAAGAAATTGAAAGAGATAATTTTAAATTTATTTTTGAAAATATAGATATTTCTTGTCACATTGATTTTAATAATTTTAAATTAAAAAATTATAATGATAATTTTTTTCAATTATTTAAAAATGAATTATTAGATGGTAAAAAATCAACTATATTTGATTTTTTTCATCCAGATGAAGTTAATTCTGTTAAATTAGATTTAATTGAAACTATGAAATGTAATTTAGTTTTTAATCACAATATTCAATTTTCAATTGATGGTAAAAAATATATTTTAAAGGCTACCTTCATTCCTCTTAGAGGTAATAACTTAACATTTGACCAAATCTTTTGTAGATTTTTAGATATTACACAAGAAATAGAAGTACAAGAAGAAATGTTATTATCTATTAGTGAATTAGAAAATCAAATTAATAGTACTTCTCAAAAAACCAATGTTAAGAAAAATGGTCTTTCATACAATGAAGATTCACAAACACTTGAAACAACTCTTGCTATGATTGCACACCAATGGAGACAACCTTTATCTTCTATATCTTTAATTGTAGATGATTTACAAATAAAACATATGTTGAATATGTTAAGTGAAGACTTATTACTTGCTGATTTAAAAAAAATCTCTAAAAATGTTGATTTTTTATCTAATACTATTAATACATTTAGAAATTATCTTAAAAATGATAAAAAGAATGTTATTATTGATGTTTCAAAAGAAATTAAAAAAGCAACAGATACTTTAATTCCACTTTTATCAAAAAATAATGTTGAATTAGTTGTTAACATAAATGAAAGTATTAATATTATGGAAAAAGATGGTGAATTAAAACAAATTACACTTAATCTTATTAAAAATTCATTTGATGCTTTCTCTTCTCAAAAATCTAAACGAATTATTGTTAATGCAAGTATTAGACATGGTAAATGTATGATTGTATTTAATGATAATGCAGGAGGTATTCCAGAACAAATATTAGATAGAATATGGGAACCTTATTTTTCTACTAAGAAAAATTTAAATGGTACTGGTCTTGGTTTATATATGGTTAAAAATATGGTTGAAAAACATATGGGAGGTCAAATTTTATTAAAAAATGATAATGTTGGAGCTTCTTTTATTTTAATATTACCTCTTTCTAATTAATAAAATAATTAGAAAGAGTATTTTATGTTTTTTAGAATTTTTTAATTATATTCTTTTTCAAGATAATAAATTTTTTCATAATCTGATTTTAAATAAAAAGTATTTTGAATACCAGCATGTACTATATGTGTTGCTACTAAATCCAAACCATTACATTCTGTATTATATAATATAATCATATCTTCTTTTTTAAATTCAGAAAGTATTTTATCAACTTCTGTCATAGGTATATTTTTATCTGTACCTTTTAATTGAGATAGTTCTTTGTAAAATGGTTCTCTACAATCTACTAAGGTGAATTTTATATTTCCACTTTCTCTTTCTTCTAATAAAAAGTTAAGTTCTCTATCTTCTAAATCCATTTTGCTTAAAACAACGTCTAAATACATTACTATTCCTTTAAATAAAAATATTTTTTTTTATTTTTTTAATAATTCTAATAGTAATACTATAAATTGGTTCATCTTAATTGGTTTTTCAATCACTTTTAATACTTCTATATTTTCCTCAACTAATCTATTGATATTATCTTTTGTTGCAAATGCTGTTGTTATGATAATTTTTTGTTCTGGTTTTGCTTCTAATATTTCTTTACACATTTGGAAACCATCTATTTCAGGCATATCTAAATCTGTAACAATTATATTAAATTCTTCTTCAGTTCCTATTTTTTCTTTGAAGATTTCTAATCCTTCTTTACCATTATCTGCAATATAAATATCTGTAAAGAAATTTTCCAAAATACTTAACATATTATTTTGTAAATTAATATCATCTTCTACATATAATATTTTTAATTTTTTTGCAACTTTTAATAATTTTTCAAGTTGTTCTTGTTCAATCATAATAACTACCTTTTGATTTATATTATTTAATTATAAAAAAAAAAATGACTATTTAAAAAAATATTTATTTTAACATTTGTTTTTTTTATAATATTTTCAAATAATAGGTTGCTATATGAGTAATTTTTTAGATATTATTTCTAAAATAAATAATGAAAAACAAGTTGATACACAAGAAAATAATTCTGATATTAAAAATTTAGAAAAATTTAATTTATTTTCTTCTATTTTAAAGTCTAAAACAAGTTCTTCAAAAGAAGAAATTACTAAAGAAAATAATTTAGACTTTAATAGTAGTTTATTAAATATTGAGGAAATTGTATTAGATGATAAATTAAATTTAAATAATTTAAAAGATATTATTAATTCTTTTTTAGACAAAAATAGTACAGAAGTTTCAAACAATTTAAAAGAGTTATTAAATAATAATTTAGATATTAATAAAAGTGATTTACAAAATATAAAAAACCAATTAATATTAAATTCTCAATCAACAAATAATGAATATTCATTAGAACAACTTAACTTAGACCTAAAAATTATTAATAATATTGAAACTAAAATTAAAGATTTAAAAACTAATACTTTACAATTGGCAAATAATATAAAAACAACACTTACTAATTTATTAGAAAAAGATAGTTTAGGAGTTAAAGATATTGAAGTTAAAGTCTTTAATCAAAATAATTTAAATAATGTTAGTAAAACTTTTGATTCTGAAATGCCTAATATTTTAAAAAATATTGAAAATATAAATAATCATTTACAAAATAATAATAAAATATCTATTGATAATTTAGTATCAAAATACATTTTTGAACAAAAAGTTGTTGAAAACAAACCAACAACAATTATGAATGTTTTTCAATTTGTTAAAAATAAAGAAACTAATACTAATGATTTAAATAAAAATGAAAATTCAAATAGTACTACTACTAAGACTATAAATATAGATAATTTTAGTTCTTTACAAAAAATTGAAAAAAAAGAAAATACCATTTCTAATTTAGTAAAAAAATTACAAAATACTAACAATGAAGTATCTTATCTTTTAAAAGAAATTACTTCAAATAAAGATAATTTAAATAATACTACTTTATTAACTAAATTAGAAAATAATACTCTAAATTTAAAAGAAATAATTTCTTTAATAGAAAAACAAAATAATATTTCTGAAAATGATATTATTAAAATGCAAGATATTACTAAAAATAATAATTTTACAAATGTTTTCAAAGAATTAAAAACATTATTAAATGAAAATAAAATTGACAACTCTTCTTTAAATACTATTAAAAATTCTTTAACAAATATTCAAAATTTCTTAAAAAAGGAAAATAATTTAATTAATAAAACTATACCTAGTACCAATCATTTAAATAAAGTAGATGAATTAGATAATACAAGTATTAATTCCAATGATGAAAATTCTAAAAAAAATAATAATTTTAATTTAGAAAATACAAAAATAAGTCAAAATAATTTAAATAATATTAATTTAAATGATACTTCTAATAATAGTAATACATATTCTTTATTTGAAAGTGAAAATCAAAGTACTTTTGATATTAGTACTATATTAAATGAAACTATTGAGGAAACTAATAAATCAATTGATAAAAATATACAAATTGAATCACTAAAATTAAAAATTGTTAAATCACAAGTTGATCAAAATGACTTTATTAATAAAATTATTGATTTAATTGATAAAAAAGGAAAACTCCCTTTAACTACTTTAAGGATTAAGTTAGAACCATATACTTTAGGGACTCTTGATGTTGTTTTAAAATCTACTAAATTAGATGAACAACAAAATATCTCTTTTTTATTTAAAGCTTCTAAACCTGAAACATTAAACCTTATTCAAAATAATCAAAATCTTTTAAAGGCTCAAATTGAAGGTAGAGCAAATAAAAATGTTGTTCAACAAGTACATGTTACTATAAATGATAAACTTGAAGAGGAACTTAAAAAAAGAGATAAAAAACAATCATAAAATATTATAATGTAATATAAATTATAATAGGTGATTATTATGGCAATTTCTTTTATGGTATCACAAGATACTATGTTATATGTAGAAAACATTTCTAATATTTCTTTTATTAGCTTTTTCCCAATAAAAAATTTTTATGATAAAGAAACAATAACACAAGAACAAAAAGCACAAAATAGTAAAGATTTAGAAAACATGATAAATGTTTTAGGTGCTTATGACCCTGGAAGTCTAAATTCTAAAAGTACAGGTGGTACTGTATATAAAATACTTTCTCTTAATATTGCCAAATCAAATCTTCAAAAATATCAACTTACTAAATATAAAAATAATTTTAATTCTATATTTGGTAAAGAAGAACTGAATTTAGATTATTTTAATTTTGAAAAAGAAAAATTTATGATTTCTTCTATTTTAAAAGAAAACACTTATGATATGGTGAATTATTTATCTATTAAAACTCATTTAGGTTTAGAAGAAATAACTAAAATTTTTGGTAAAAATTGTTTTAATGATTTTAAAAATTTCACACCAGAAGTATTTGAAAGATATAAAGATAAAATTTCTTTATTTTTAAAAACACATTATAAAAACATTGATTTTGAGTATTTGGAAAGAAAAAAAATAAATACTGATATTTTTTTAGAATTATTAGCAAAATTAAATTTAACTTACTCAACAACTGGTGTTAATGAATATAATTTTCATAATATACAAGAGGACAAAATTAAAACCCCTAATTCAATCCAAATAAATATAAAAGAAAATAATTTTGATAAATTATTTACATATATTATTATTGATACAGCATATATAATCCTTAATTCTAATAAAACTAATTATCAAGATATCTATATCCCTATATTTAAAGGTGAGTATGTTGAATATTCACATACAAAAGAAGGAGGTTTTATTGTACAAATAGTTAGTGATACACAAATAAAAACTATTTATGAATGTTTAAAATATGTTGACATTGAAATAGGAAAAGAAAAAAGATTTTATTATCCTTATGTATTATCAGAAGTTCCATTAGTTTTTGATTCAAATAAACCTATTTTTAATATTATTAATAAAACATTAAGAAAAAATTGTTTTAGAGATTTTGTTTTAGGTTTAGAAATCATCAAGATTCCAACTAAAAGAACTATTTCTAATATAAATAACATTATGAATGCCTTTTTAGCTATTTCTCAAACACCTAGTTTTGGTGGTTTCTCTTATAATAAAAAAGAAGTTGAAGATAAAATACAAAGTTTAGAAAGTATGTTACATCACATAAATGATGGTAAATCATTTGTGAAAATTAGATTAACTATAAATTTTTTTACAAATAGACCAATTGAATTATCTGATATGAATCATTTATTAAAACAAGAATTTATTAAAGAAGATTTGTTTTGGACTCCTTTAAAGTATAATTTACAAGATTTATGTAAACCATATATAAAAACAAATTTAATAAATATTGAAGAGTATGCATATAATATATCTTCTATTGAAGTTGCTAGAATGATAGATTTATACAATGGTAATTCTTATTTAAATAATAAAGATGACACTAATTTAGATGATTTAAAAATAATAGATAATAGTGATATATATACTAAATCAGCTGAAAAGATACAAGGTATAAATATGTTTGAAAGTAATGATATGTTCAATGGTGTTATTATTGCTCCTTCTGGTGCTGGTAAATCTTTTACTACTTGTCACTTAATAGATGGTTTTACTAGTGGGGAAATTAATAAAGAAAATATTTGTATGATTATTGATAGAGGTGGTTCTTACACAAACTTTACTTCTGTTTCAAATGGAATTAATATCTCTATTAATAAAACTGATAGTACCAATTGTATTAACCCTTTTATTTTCTCTAACTATTTTGCAAAATTATTAAAATTAGAACTTATTTTAAATGATTGTAAATTAATAGAAAAGAATTTTATTGGAAATGAAGATTTTGCAATAAAGCAACTTCAATTAGATTATGAAAAATTACAAGAAGAAATGGAAGAAATACTTTCTACTTGTACAGATATTGAAGGTTATTTACAAGATGATGATAGTATCATTAGAAATAACAAAGGTTATATTATTGATACATTGTTCAAAGGTTCTGCAATGCAAGATGTTATGGAAATATGGATAGGTCTTGTCCTTGATATGATTGGTGAAGATACTATATCAAAAGAAAATCAAGGAGCTGTATCAAGAAATCTTTACAAAGTTTTCCAAGGAATGATTTCTGAAATGGCTGATTTGAATAAAAGTAATGATGAAGTATTATATCTTCTTTTAGAAGATATATCTCAAGAACTTAGAACAAGTATTTTACTTGATGAACAAGAAAGTTTTGATGAAGAAACATTAAATAAATATTTATTTCAATTAGAAGAGTATATAAATCCTTTACAATCTGGTAAATTATTTAACTCTGCTCCTACATTAGACTTTTCTAAAACAAAACTATCTAATATAGATTTTGGTGAAATACAAAATGAAAAATTATCTAATTTAGTTTTAGTTTCTCTTGTATTACAATTTTTTAATATTATGACTTCAAAAGTATATAAATCTTCTAAAAAACTATTAGTTATAGATGAAGCTCATGCTGTTTTAAATTCAAATTACACTTCTGGACTTAAATCTGTATCCTATTTATATAGAACAGCAAGAAAACATGGTGCAGCTGTTTTATTATTATCACAAGCTATAAATGACTTTGTTAAAGTTCCAGGTGAAACAGACCCTTTAAAAATGTCTCAATTTAGTGGTATTATTGGAAACTGTGGGATTAAATGGCTTCTTGGAAGACACCCTAAAAGTGAATGTATAAATAGACTTGATTTACCTGAACATATTGCAAATACTATTTCAACAAACTCTTCAAGAAGATTTTTTACTATTTCTAAAATTCTTAATTTTTCTGAATTAATTGTTTCAGAGATGACATATGCAATTTCAACTACAAACAAAGAAGAAAAAATTATTATTTCTGTTTTAAAAAACTTTACAGGTAGTAGTCAAGGTTCTTTACTAATATTTTCTTATTTATTTGGTATGGGATTTTTATCTAAATTCTCAAATACTAAAAACTTTTTAATTGAATTTGGTATTGACTTTAACTATCCTCCTAATAAGAAAAAATTAGATTCTTTATTTAATTATTATTATGATGGACTTGAGAAAGATAAAAAAGAAAAATTGATAGAACAAAATACAATTTTTTCAAATGATTTTGACAAAAATCTTCTTATAGGTCTTTTAACTTACACTGAATTAAGTGACCTTAGATTAAAAGTAAAAGAAATTATAGAAAAAATCTAATTTCTTTTATTTCTTTTTTTGTTATAATCTTTTCTTAATGTAATTAAAGGATTGATTTTGTGGAATAGTGTTATTAAGTATTATAAAACTTTCAATGAAAAACAAAAAAAGATTTTAGTATACTTTATCTCTGGTATGATTATTTTCTTTGCTTTGTTATCAAGTGTTTTTATTAATTTATTTGAAGATAGAAATCTATTAGAAAATAATACAATTGCAACTTTAACAAAAGAGGAAGCAAAAGAAGCTATAAAAATTTTAAATAATGCAAATATACCTATAAACATTGATGAAACTTCTAATGGTATATCTATATTAACTGATTCTGATTTTGTAGAAAAAGCAAAATTAGAGTTAATTACCAACTCTATTTCAATTAAAAATTCTAGAGGTTGGAATATTTTTGATAGAGATAAATTTGGTAAAACAAGATTTGAAAATAATGTTGACTATATTAGAAGTATTGAAGGTGAAATTGAAATAGCTCTTGAAACACTCGATATTATTCAAACTGCAAAAGTTAGAGTTTCTTTTCCTAAAAAAAGTGCTTTTTCAAAAAAAGATTTATCTCCGTCTTTAACTGTTGTTATTGGAACTAAAAATAATAATAACTTATCACAAAAACAAATTGATAGTATTAGGCAATATCTATTAGGTTCTTTAATAGGTTTAAAAAATGATAGATTAAAACTTTTAGATACTAATGGTATGTTATTAGAAGAATCTAATGACTCATATATAACTTTTGAAAAAGCTGAAAAACAAGCAAGATGGAAAGAAAAAGAAGAATTAAAACTTAAAAATAAAATTATTAACTCTATTGCACCTTATGTTGGTGGTGTTGAAAATGTTATTGCAGAAGTTACTGTTAATTTTAATTTTATCTCTAAACAATCTAATGAAGTTATATATGATCCTAAATCAAAAGTTGCAAGAAGTATTCAAGAAAATGAAAAAAAAGAAAAAGATACTAGAAATGAAAACTCAGCAGCAGGAGTTCCTGGTGTTCAATCTAATTTACAACAACAAAATATACAAGGTGAAAGTTCTAATGGGTTCAAAGAAAAGAAAGAAGCAAATTCTGTAACTAATTTTGAAATAAATAAAAAAATAGTTGACACTAAAAACAATACATTTGCTTTTATAGATAATATTGGTGTTTCTGTATCTTTCAATTCAAAACCTTTTAATGAAGAAGAATTACAATCATTAAAAAGTAAAATAGAAAATAGTGTTAAAAGTATTGTTAATTTAAATACAGAAAGAGGTGATACTCTTAGTGTTAGTTATTCTAAATTCTTTGTTTATGAAAGACAATTAACTTCTTCTCAAGAATTAGAAAATGCTATTGATATGATTAAAGATTTCTTTAGTGAATATTCTATTCATGTTAAATATATTATTGTTTTATTTATGTTATTTGCTTTTTATAGGTTCTTTATTAAAACTAATAATGAAATTGATCTTATGGAAAAATCTAAAATCCAAATTGATGAAGAAGAAGATGAAATACTTAAGAAAAGAAGAGAGAGAGCTAAAAAACAAAAAATGCTTTCTGCTCAAATTGAAGAAGATGAAGAAAGACAAAAAGAACTTAATGAGCAACTTAAAAATAGAATTAAGAAAGACATGGAAAACATTGGTGGTCTTACTGAAGAAGAAGAAGTTAAATTTGATGTTATGATGGAAGAATTACAAAAATTCACTGTTGGTAGAGAAGAAGAAATTGCTATTCTTGTTGAAAACCTAGAAGCTGTTCTTGATGAAAAAGAAGATATCGATAAACTTGAAAAGAAAGGAGAAAAAGAGTAATGACAAATAAATATACTTTTTTAGAAAAAACTGCATACATTCTTATGCAATTAGGAGAAGATTTTTCTTCTGGTGTTATGAGTCATTTACCTATTGAGATAGTTAACAAGTTATCTTCTAAAATTATTACAATGGGTAGTATTCCTAAAAGTGATGCTCTTTTAATTTTAGAAGAATACCTTAATGTTTTACAATCAAATCAATATGTACAAACTGGTGGGGTTGATAAAGCAAGTGCTATTTTACAAAAAGCATTTGGTATGGAAGAAAGTAAAATTTTAATGAATAAATTGATGAGAAAAATAAATAAACATGAATTATTTTCTTTTTTAGATAATATTCCTTCACAACAAATTGCTGATTTTATTTCTTCTGAAAGTCCACAAACAATTGCAATTATTTTAGCACACTTAGATACTGCAAAAGCAGCTGAAATAATGGAAAGTTTATCAGCTGATGATGCTATTGAAACTTCAATTAGACTATCACAACTAAAAGAAGTTTCTCCAAGTGTTATTAGAAATATCTCTTTATTATTAGAAAATAAAATGGAATTACTTACTTCTCAAAAAGTTGAAGTTGGTGGGGTTAGAAATCTTTCAGAAATCTTTAATAAAATGTCTCAAACAGCTGCTGGTGAAGTTTTACAACTTATTGAATTATTTGATGAAGAATTACATAAACAAATACTTGAAAATATGTTTGTATTTGATGATATTCTTAAAATTGATCCTGTTTGTGCAAGAATACTTATTAAAGAAATACCAGAAGAAACACTTATTAAAGGTTTAAAAAATGCTGAAGAAGATATTCTTGAATGGTTCTTAGCTGGTATGAATGAAGATAATAAAAACATGTTTATGGAAAATATGGAATATGCAGGTAAAATTAAGCTTAAAGACATGGAAACAGCACAAACTGAAATGACAAATATTGCAAGTAAATTACTTGAAACAGAACAAATTTACTTCTTAGAAGATTAATTTCTTCTAATGTAAAAATAAAAAACATTATAAATAATATATATTAAAAGGATTTTAATTTGTGTAAAAATTTATTTTTAGCATTATCTTCAATTGTTTTATTCTCTGGTTGTACTGGACTTGTTGAAGAACCTAGAATAAAAAACCTTAATAATGGAGATAAAATTATTGAGAATATTGAAAATACCATTTTATTAGAAGAAAAAAAAGTTGCAAAAGAGTTTAACTCTAATACTATTGATAGAAGAATTAGTAGTATCTTTAAACCAAGAGAACAAAGTATTGAGGTTGGTCAGATTGTTACAGTAAATGTAAGTGAAAAATTAAAATCTTCTTCTAAGGATAATAAAAAATTATCTAAAACTGGTTCTTCTTCAAGAAGTGGGGGTCTTGTTTCTAATGGTACAGGTGTTGGAGTTGTTGATCAATTTGCAACAAAAGTTATTTCACCTTTAACTAGTCTTGGTTGGGAAAATGATAAAGCTACCAATTTCTCTGGTACTGGTTCTTCTACAAGGGAAGATGTTTTTGAAACAACTATTACTGCTTTTATTTCTAAAAAGATAAATGATAATATTTTTAAACTTGAAGGTTTTAAAGAGATAAAAATAGATGGACAATATCAAATGATTAAAATCTCTGGTTATGTTAGAAAAAGACAATTAAAAGATTATATAATTGATTCTACAAGTATTGCTAATTTTACTATTGATTTTGGAACAAAAGGTGATGTTTCTGAAAATAGTGAACAAAATGAGCTTGGTAGAGCTGTTGATAAATATTTATTTTAAAAAGGAAAACTATTGAAAAACAATGATAATAAATGTAATTTTTGTGAGAAATCAAGTGAATTAGTAGATGCTTTAATATCTGATAGTAAGGATAGTGTTTATATATGTAATGAATGTATTTCACATTCAGCCTTATATTTAGAAAGTTTAGACAATAATTCTAAAAGTCCTTCTGAAAAAACAATTAAAAAAGATAAAATACTTGAAACCATTGAATTATTTAAGGAAAAACATATTTTATCTTCAACTGATTTTAACTCTATGATGAAAAATCTTGAAAACTTTTATGATGAAATATATTCTTTACTAAATATATTAAAAAAAGATAATAGTTATTCTTTAACAAAAATAAATGATGCAAATACTATGTTTGCTAAATCAAATCAAATTCTTTTAAATGGTATTGAATATATAATAGAAAATGAAAAATCTCCTGAAAATGATAATGAAACAGAAGAACCTAAGTATGATTCTTTTTTAAATTTTAAAATAAATGTATCTTCTGATAAATACATTGATGTTTTAGATATTTTATTTCAAGAAATTGAATTAGAATTCACTACAATTGAAGAGGAATATAAAGAATTTGTATTAAATAAAACTCATAATAATAATCCAAAAATACTTTATCCTATTGATTTTAGAGAAGAATTAGATAGATATGTTGTTGGACAAGAACATAGTAAAAAAACATTGTCAATAGCTGCTTCTTCACACTTAAAAAGAATTAATTCAGAATTACCTATGCCAAAAAGTAATGTTTTATTAATAGGTCCAACTGGTTCTGGTAAAACTCTTTTAATAAAAACTATTTCTAATTTACTTAATTTACCTCTTGTTGTTGTTGATGCAACTTCTTTTACTTCTTCTGGTTATAAAGGAAATGATGTATCTAATATATTAGCTACTTTATATAGACAAAGTGAAGGAGATACTGAAGAAGAAAAATTAATAAATACTCAAAAGGGTATTGTTTTTATAGATGAATTTGATAAATTAAAATCAAGACCAGATCAATACATAAATACTGAAAGAGTTCAACAAGAATTGTTGAAAATGATAGAAGGTACAAATGTTGAAATAAATATATCAGAAAATGAAATGATTGAGCATATTGTTACCATTGATTCTTCTAATATTTTATTTGTATTTTCAGGTGCTTTTGTTGGTCTTGATAAGATTATTAATAAAAGAAAAGGTACAAATACAAAAGTAATTGCTTTAAATATGAATGAAGAAAAATTTGAAACAAAAGAAAAAATTAATAAAATACAAAGTCAAGATTTAATAAATTATGGTATAATTCCAGAACTTATTGGTAGAATACCTTATATTAGTGAATTACAAAAACTTTCTATTAAAGAGTTATATCAAATCTCTTGTGAAGTTAAAAATTCTCCTATTGAATTATACCAAAATAGTTTTTTAATGGATAATAAAAAATTAATTTTTGAAAAAGAAGCTCTTTTACTAATTGCAGAAGAAGCTCATAAACTAGAAGTTGGTGGTAGAGGATTACAAAATATTATAGATACTGTTCTGTTTGAACTTTTATATGATATTCATTCACTAGAAAATGAAGTAATTATAACAAGAGACTATGTTGAGTCTAAATTTTATAAAAAAGGATTAAAATGAAAAATTTAATATTAAATATAACATTAGTTAGTACAACTACATTAATGCTTAGTGGTTGTTTTGGTAGTAATTCAGAACTAATGTTATATAAATCAAAACAAGAATGGGTGAAAGAAATATCTGAAAAAATAGAAGATAAAGAATATGATTCTGCTTTTGAATCATTTGAAGCATTTCACTTAGAACACCCTAATGCTAATAAAGAAGCAAAACCTCTTTTATTAACATTAGCAAACAAATATAATGAAGATTTAGAATATTTAAAGAGTATTAAACTTTATGATATATATTTAAAAAAATATTCTAAACAATTTGAAAAAGAAAGTATCATTTTTAAACAAATTGAAGCAAAATTTAATAGACTTAATAGAGCCAATCACAATTATGTTCTATTGCTTGAAACTAAAAAAAATATTGAAGATTTAAAACCTTCTTTTACTGATAAAGAATTAATTTCTAAATTAGATAAAATGTATAAAAAAATTATTTTAAAAGAATCTGAATACAATTTATTAATTTCTAATTTTTACAAGAAAAAAGGTAGTGAATATGGAGAAAAATTATATTCAAATAAAATTGAAGTAGACACAACAAAAGTAGATAGAAAGTCTTACCAACCTTACCAAGTTTGGCATTCTAACATTATAGATTAAAAGGAAAATTATGAGAACGAATAAAAAAATATTATTAAGTTTAAGTTGTTGTACTATTCTTTGTACTTCAAATATTTTTGCTAAAGAAGATGCATTGATAAAAGATTTAGATAATACTATTTCTAATAGTAATGTAAATATCAATAAAAATACTAATGATACTAGTGATATTATTATTAAAAAAATTGATACCAATGGATTACATACATATAGTATTAATTATATTTTAGATGTTTTAGATATTCCTTATAACAAACCTTTACAACCTATATTAGTAAGACAAAAAATTGAAACTTTATTAAAAACTAATAAATTTGAATATATTAAAATGGCTTATGTTGGTGACACTTTAAAATTAGATTTTAAAGAATATAATAAAATTATGAAAGTAATATATAATTTTGAAGATAATAATAGTACTGACTTTGAAGATGAAGATAGTGAAAGAATGGAAGAACTTGTTAAAATAAAACCAGGTATGGTTTTTGTATCAAAAGAAAAAGATACATATATTAAAAATATTAATTCATTTTTAGTAAATAGAGGTTATTCTAATTTTAAATTTTCTTTATCAGAAAAAACACTTGATAATGGGACAGCAATTATTAATATTAATTTTAAATCTTTAAAAAAACCTTTAATTAAAAAAGTTAATTTCAAGGGTTCTTCTAAAAAAGATTTATCTCAATCTGATTTAGAATATTCACTTATGAATAGACCTCTTGAGAGTTTTTCTTGGATGTGGGGAAGAAGTGAAGGTGATTTTGATAGATACATTGCAAACAATATAGAACCTAAAAGAATTAAAAATGAATATCTAAAAAAAGGTTATTTAGATGTTGAAGTTTCTCAACCTAATATACTTGAAGATACGGATGGTATTACTTTAGAATTTGATATTAAAGAAGGAACAAAATATATTTTGTCTTCTTTTGTTATCAATGGTTTACCTGAAAATGAAAATATTAAAAAAGAATTAGATAGACAAGATATTTTATTTATTAATGAGGATTTTAAACATTCAAATATTAAAGATTTTACTACTTATCTTGATAGAACTTTAAAAACAGAAGGTTATGCCTACCCTACTATTGAAACTTTATTTAAAAAAGAAGGTAATAAAGCTAAATTAATATTTAATGTAATACCTGGAAATATTTTTACTGTTAATGATATTTTAATTAAAGGTAATACTAAAACAAATGATAATGTTATTAGAAGAAGTTTATACTTATTACCAGGACAACAATTTAATCTAATTGATTATGAAGATAGTATTAATTTTTTAAATAGACAAGGTTATTTTGAAAATGCTAATATAAAGATTAATAAAGTTTCTGAAAATAAAATTGATTTATTAGTTGATGTAAAAGAAACAAAAACTGGTTCTATTTCTATTGGGGGAGGTTATGGCTCTTATGAAGGTTTTATTTTTGATTCTTCATTTGGTGAAAGAAACTTCTTAGGAACTGGTTATAATCTTTTCTCTAACATTTCTAAATCTGAAAAAGATATTAATTATAATATTGGGGTTTTAAATCCTGGAATTTTTGATTCACATATTAGTGGTTCTGTTAATGTACAAAACTCTGATACAGAAGCTGTATATAGTAATTATGAAATAGATAAAAATAAGATAGGTTTTTCTCTTGGTTTAGGTTATAAGTGGAATAGGTATGTTGATTTAGGTATTTCTTTAACTAATTTAAATATTGAAGATAATTATCTTTTTTCTGATGGTTCTTCTCAAACAGAAAAATATATTACACAATCTATAACTCCTTCTTTTAAGTTTAATAACACTGATAATTACTATACTCCAAGAAAAGGTTGGGATATATCTGCTGGTATTGAATTTGCTGGTTTTGGGGGAGATAGTAAGTATGCTAAAACAAATCTTCAGGTAAAATATTTTAAAGACTTAACTAGATGGTTTAATTATGATTTTATATTTAGAAATAAAACAATAGTTAAAACCTTACATGACTTAGGTAATCTTTCTCCTTCTGAATCATTAAGTTTAGGGGGAGTTAATAGTGTTAGAGGTTATCAAAGTTATGCATTTAGTAACCTTAATATAAATGACCCTATATTAAACATGTATACAACAAATGCTACTGAATTATCTTTTAATATTTCAAATTCAATGAAATTAAGAGGTTTTGGTTTTTTTGATATTGGTTTATTAGGTCATAATGATTTTAATAAATATCAAAAAATGGGTGTTGGTGCTGGGTTAGAATGGATATCACCGATAGGTCCTATTAAATTAGTTTATTCTCAACCTATAAATCCTAATGATAATGATAAAACTAGTAATTTTGAAATACAAATTGGTTCTTCTTTTTAATCAATATTGATTTTTACTTATTCTAAAAGAAATAGACTTTTTAATTCTATTTCTTTTTTTTCTTTAAAATTTTACATAAGTCTTTTTTTTCTTTTATAATATAGGAATATCAACAATATTAAATAAAAGGAATTCTTATGAATCAAAATAAAAAATTAAATGCTTTCACTATGATTGAAATAATGATTGCAATTGCAATTATTGTAGGACTTACTGCTTTGTATTTTGCAAAAAACTTTAGTTCTTATGAAAAAACAACTATCCAATCAACTATTTCTAAAGATGTTGAAACTTTAATGGAAGGTATAGAGAATTATAAATATAATGACTTTACAAATTCAAGAGGTGGATACAACAATGCTTCAAACACTGTTATTAGACCTTTCTTACCAGAATCAATGACAACTGGTGGTGCTGGTGATATTCAATCTTTAGGTTTTACAGGTAGAATTAAATATACTGTTTCTATTAACACTGCTGATGTTACAGATGGTGTTCAAAGAGTTTACTCTTTAAAAATTGATGCAGCAAATGAAAGTACTTCTTCTGATTGGGATAAAGCAACTTGTGAGTTAGCTTTAGCTACTTTTAAATCTGCTATCAATAGAAGAATGATGACTAAAAAAGGTGAACAAACAAATACACAAGATGCTACTTTAATTAGTGAAGCTGCAAATGCTGCTGGTGGTGCTTGTAATACTCAATTAGATTTAATTAGACAATAGTTAATTAAAAAAGTCTTAAAAAAGGTTGGAGTTAACACTCTAACCTTTTTTTTATTATTTTTTTTTCTTCTTTCCTTTTTTTTTCATTATAATCTTATTAAAATATTTTACTTTACTTTAAAAGGTTATTATATATGAAAAATAGATATATTTTATTTAACACTGTTATTATTTTTGCTCTTACTTTAAATGTAGGTTTTGTCTATGGTGATCCTAATATGTTATCATTACACCACCACTATGATTATTATGCTGTTTTAGTTATGAATATCCTTGCAATGATAATGAAATTTGGGGATGAATCAGAACAAGGACAAATGTTATTATCTACTTCTATTGTGGCTGTTATTCAATTACTTATTGGTGCTTTTGTTTGGGGAGTTTCTGAAAGTTCTTTTGGTTTAACTGAAGTTGAAACATTACATATTGTTTTAGGAATGTCAATAGGTGCTCTTGTAGCTAATCTAATTTCTGTTTTAATAGTATTAGCAAAAACTTTAAAATCTAATTATTAAAATCACAAAGAAACACCTAATAGTGTTTCTTTATTTTACATTAAATGTAAATTCACCTTTTTTTAATCCTATTGATAATACATTTCCTTTATCTATTTCATCATTTAAATACATTTCTGTAATTTTTTCTTTTATTTCTTTATCTATTGTTCTTTTTATTGGTCTAGCTCCATACTCTTCACTATAACCTCTTAATGCCAATTCTTTTAGTGCTGAATTTGTTGGTTTGATTTTAATATTTAATTCATTTATTTCTGTTTCTGCTATTTCTATTTCTTTTTTCACTATATCAATAATTACTTTTTCTTCTAATCTATTTGTCATAGTTATTAAATCTAATCTATTAATAAATTCTGGTCTAAAAAATGATTTAACATTATCTAAAATACTTTCTTCTTCTTTGTTTAAGTTTTCCTCTGTTGATGCAAATGCTACTTTTTTACTTACTAATTTTGATTTTCCAAACCCTAAATTTGTAGTCATAACAATTATAGTATTTGAAAAGTCTACTACTTCTCCTTTATTATCTTCTATTTTTCCTTCATCTAAAATTGCAAGGAATGTATTAAAAATTTCTGGATGTGCTTTTTCAATTTCATCTAATAAAATAACTGAATATGGATTTGTTTGTACATCTTTTAAAAATGGAGAACCTTCTTCATACCCCACTAACCCAGAAGAAGAACCTAAAATATTAGATACATTATGTTTTTCTGAATAATTTGACATTTCCATTCTAATTAGGTTCATTCCTAAATTAGAAGATATTTGTTTTACCATTTCTGTTTTACCAGTTCCAGTAGAACCTGCTAATAAAATTGAAACAGGTCTATATGTTTTAAATATTTTTTGTTTTGCTATTGCCCCTGATATTTTTGAGATTACATTCTCTTGTCCAAAAATAACTTTATTTAAATTTTTTGATAAATCTTTTACTTTTGATTTTTCAGTTTTATCTTCTTTTACATCTGCAATTTTGATTTTTGTTATATTTTCTATAATATCAACTATATCTTTTTGAGTAACTTCTTTTTTACCTTTCAAATGAACTTTAGAACCTGCCATATCTATAATGTCAATTGCTTTATCTGGTAAAAATCTATTTGTAATATATCTATCACTATATTCAACTGTTTTTTCAATTACAAAATCACTATAAGAAACTTTGTGATGTTTTTCATAATTTTCTTTTGTTGTTAATAATATTTTTTTTGTATCTTCAACAGAAGGTTCATTAATTTTTAACATTGTAAATCTTCTTGAAATAGCTTTATCTTTTACAAATGTTTGTCTATATTCTTCATTTGTTGTTGCACCAATTACTTTGATTTTTGATGTACTTAAATATGGTTTTAATAGATTTGCCACGTCTACATTTGAATCACTACTACTTCCGGCACCCATAATCATATGTATTTCATCTATAAATAGAATAGAACCTTCTTCTTTTGTTATTTCTTCTAATAATTTATTTACTTTTTGTTCAAAATCACCTCTATATTTTGTTCCAGCTACTAATGCTCCAATATTTAATGAATATATTTTTGATTCTTTTAAGAAATTTGGAACTTCTTTATTTAATATTCTATGTGCCAATTCTTCTATTATTGTTGTTTTACCCACACCGGCTTCTCCAACTAGTACACAATTTGCTTTTTTCTTTCTTTTTAATGTTTGATATAAAGTTTCAACTTCATTATCAACACCTATACCTCTACCAAAAGAATGTTCTTTTGCAGCTTGTATCATTTCATATGATATTTCATTTAAAAATTCTTTCTCTTCTGTTAATTCTGCTTCTTTTAATACTTCTTCCAATGATATTTTATTAGCTTTTAATATTTCATTAACATGTAAACCTTCTACTTTTTCCATTTCAAATAAAAAATCTTTAATACCTAATAATGTATTACCTGTTGTCTGAACATTAATCAACATATTTCCTAAAACTAATTCAAACTCCTCTGTTTTCATTGGAACTTCATTAGTTTTTTCTAAATATCCAAAATATTCTTCTAATTCTTTCTCTATTTTTCTTTTTAAATCTATATTACCTTGTACAATTTTTGAACCAAAATCACTTTTAATAATTTTATCAAAAACATGTTCTATTGTTAAATATTCATGATTTTGTAATTGTGCTTCTTTTGAAGCTTCATTTAAGATAAATGCAAATTCTTTGTTAAAAAACATATATATAACCTTTTCTTTAAGTTTTTATTTAATATAATAAATTATTATATCAACTTTAAAATTAAAAAAAACTTAATATTGTTATTTTTTTGATTTTTATTTTTGCGTATTTAAAAAGGTAGTAGTTATATTTAGTAATTACTACCTTTTTAAAGTTCTTTTCTTTTAGTTTTTGATAATTGTTTTATTAAATTATCTAATTGTTCTGATTCACTAATTTCATTAATTATTTCTTTTTCTATTTTTTTATATTGATAGTAATCATCTGCAAATTTTAGATTATTATATTTTTTATTAAAAACTTCTCTAACAATACTTATTGTTAGACTTTTTATCTTATCTTCTTCCCTTTGGAGATTTTCTAAATATATTTTTAATTTTTCTTTTAATTTATCTGGATTGAATGGTTTAATAATAAAATTATCTGCTCCAAGTCTTAAACATTCAGTAATCACTGTCTTACTTTTGTTTGCTGATACAACTATAACTTTTGTATTCTCTAAATAAGGATTTGAATTAACATATTTTAAAACTCCTATCCCATCTAAAATTGGCATATTTATATCTGAAATAATTAAATCTGGAATATGTCCACTTTTATTAGATTCTACCCATTTAACAAAATCTTTTCCATTACTAAACTTATTTACTTCTGTTATTGTTGGTATTTGTTTAATTACCTTTTCAACCAACAAAGAAGCCAATGCACTATCTTCTATTATTATTACTTTCAAATTTTTACTTTTTGTAAATATTCTAAATAAAATTGTTCTTTTGTTGTTTTTTCTAACTTTTCTTTTGTTTTTGTTTTTTCTTCTATATGAATTAATAATTCTTCATATTTTTCTTTTGTTAAGTTATATATTCTCATTCCAAAACACACTTCTATTAATTCTTCTGAAAATTTTAATTCTATCATTTTTTTTGTTATTATTTTTTTTGATATATTGTTTATTTCTAATTTTTTTTCTATTACTAATTTTATAAATCTTGCTTTTTCTGATAAGATTTCTATTTCTTCTTCTATTTTTTTTATTTTATATAATCTTAATTCTTCAAATTTATCTAATATAAAAATTAAATAATCTACTAATATTTCATTTGGGTTTTTATATTCATTAAACCCATTTACTTCATTAGTTGTTGTAAAATTTTCCACTGCTGTTTTTATCAATTTAAATGTTTTCAATATAGGTTCAATTCCATTATCTTCTTTATTAAAAGAAAACATTTTTTCATTTAATTGTTCTCTTTTGATTTTGATTTCAAAGAAAAAAGTATTTTTTGAAGAACTATCTTTATAAGATACTATTGTTTTATTTTCAACTAATTCTTCTAATACCTTTATATAACTCTCTATTGTATATCCTATTGGTAATTCTATTATTTCCAATGTTGTTGTATTTTTCTTTCTTATTTTACCTAAAAATGTTGTTTGATATACATCATTTTCATTAGTTGTAAAACTTTCACCTATATAATTAGGGTATTTTATTGTCATTTTTGCTTTTTTTATTATTGTATATGGATCTTTTGCTTTGGATTTTAAAAATTTTATCAATAATTCATATATTTCTTTTGGATCTCTTGGTAATATTTTTTGTGAAAAACCACTTCCTACTCCATTATTACCATTTATTAATAACATAGGTAAAATAGGTGTCAAAGTTTTGGGTTCAATTTCTTTACCTTCAAAATTTTGTAATTTTTCTATTGAAAAAAAGTCTTCTGGAAAAATATATTTAAATATATCTTCTCTTTTTGTATAAATATATCTTGAACTTGCTGCTTTTGGAATTGTTCTTGAACCAAATTTACCTTTTTCTATATATAATGGCAAATTTTGATCCCAATTTCTTACTAATTTCACTATTGCTTCTTCTAATGATTTTTCACCATGAAGATATTCTGTTTGTAAAGACACAATAGACGCCATCCTTGATACTTTCTCTTGTTTTTCTTTCAATACTCTTTCTGTTGTATATATTACTTTTCTTTGTGAATTTTTTAAACCATCTGTATATGAAGCTATTGATCTATATGCTGCATATGTTGAAAAATTAGTAAATTGATTTTCAAAAAAATCTGAAATATTTATTTTTTGTTTCCCCATTTATTACCTTTCACATTCCATAATTATATTTACATTTATGTTTACTTCTTCTTTTTCTTTTTTTAACATATCATTATTTCCTTCTGAAGAATTTATTTTCATTGAATATACTGGACCTCTCCATTTTTGTTGATTTGCAATATTTGCATTTTTGATTTTACACTTACTATTGACTACTTTACTTATTTCTTTTTCTTCTAACAATAACTTACTTATTATTATTTTTACTTGATTATTTTTTATTTGATTTATTTTTTCTTTTGATATAGAATAGTTTTTTGATTTCATAAGAATATTTTTTTCTTTTAACAATCTTTTTAATTGACTCTCTAGTAAACCAAAATTTTTTGATTTAATATCAAATAATATATTTGTTTGATATTCTTCTTCTTTTATGGGTTTATTATAGTTAATTTTATTAGTTCTAAAAAACAATGTTTTAATATCTATATCTTTATTTTTTAATACATGTAACACTTTTTTCTCTAATAATTTAGCTTCTTCTTCTGTTTCTATCTTTTGTTTATTTTTTGTTTCTATTTCTAATTTTACATTTAATTGGTCAACTTCTTTTTCCATAGAAAATTCTTTCATATATGAAAATGTTGAAGTTCCTCCAAATAACAAACTACTAAATAACAAACTACTAAATATAATTTTTTTCACTTTATGCCTTTTCTATACTAAACTTTATATCTCTTATTTGATCTTTTCTAAAATCACTTTTATCTTTACTAAACCAATTATCAATTAATTTATCTAAGTCTATATCCTTTGATAAAGGTATAATAAAATTATCTTCTCCATATTCTGATATTAGATTTTTTAAGTCATCTCCTTCCCATCTTCCTAATCCTTTGTAATATTCCATTTCATATTTGTTAATATCATATTTTTCTTCAAATTCAAACATTTCTTCAAAATTATAAATTAATATTTTTTTTCCTTTTTTTGACTTTGGTGAAGCAACTATCATAGGTGTTCTAAAAAGTTTTATTTTTCCTTGTTCTATCAAATGAGGTGTAAATTTATTAAACAATGATAATAATAAACCTGTAATATGTTGTCCGTCTGGGTCTGCATCTGTTGCTATTACTATACTATCATATTTCATTGTATCATTATCTTTAGTAATATCTAAATCTAATATTTGTAATATTGATTTTATTTCTTTATTCTGAATTATTTTTTTATTACTTTCTTCATATACATTTAATGGTTTTCCTTTTAAAGGAAAAAAAGAGAACTTTTCCCTACCAAATGTATCAATTACACCTTGTAATGCAGAATCTCCTTCTATTAAAACTAATGAAATCTTGTCTTTATCATAATTACCTGAACTTTTATAATATTTCTCTACAAATATTCTTTTTTTATCAGGTTTTAATTCCTTTAATGCTTTTCTTTCTTCTATTATTGTTTTTGCATGATAACTTTCCAATAGAGGTTCTAATATTGCTTTTCTTGTATATATTTTATTTCCAAATGTATTAAAATTTATATTTCCTATTGTATCTTTAAAATCTGTATATGTATTTACACAAGAATCTTTTGTTTGAGAATTAAACCTTGGATTTGTCATACTATCAAACAACACTATCCAAGTGAATTTTTGTCTTATATCCCCTATTTTTAATGTTTTATATCTCTTACTTAGTTTATCTACTAATGGTTTTGATACAGAGTTTATTACCCAATTTAATGGTGAACCACTTTTAACAACTAAACCATTTATTGAATGAAATACTAATTCACTATCTGTATCATTTTTACAAACTCCAATTTTTAAACCTTTTGTTTCTATAAATTCAAATTGTAATCTTTTACTTACTTCAACTTCATTTTTTTCATTTAATTGTTCTTCTACAAACATTTCCATAAGGTTTTGAAATGATGTTGTTTTTTTTGAAAAAACTTCAGTTTCTTTTTGATTTTTTTGATTGATTTTTGTAAATGTTATTTCTAATTTATCATATACTTGTGATAAAATTATAAAATCAGTAAATATACCTTCAATTAAAAAATTAGGTATACATTCATATCCAAATTTAGTTAAATCTGGTTGATAAGTAACTCTTGTAAACTTTTTGGTACCTTTTTCTACTTTTGTTGATATTTTTTCCATATTATTTTTACAAGACACAGTAACCTTTTTTACACCATTACATGTTTCTCCTACAAAAGAATTTGATAAAATATTTGTTAATGAAGAACCTTCTCCATTTTGTCCTAATGTTTGATTATCTTTTTCATCTTTGAAATTAGAACCTGCTTTTAATCTTGTCCAAGCCAATTCTGCACTTAATATTTTTTTACCATTTTCTTTATGCTCAGAATATGGTAACCCTCTACCATTATCTTCTATAATTATTTCATTTTTATTTTGATTTATTGTTATTTTTAATTTATTTGCATACTTTCCTTTTGTTCTTACATATTCATCTATTGAGTTATCTAATATTTCTCTAAATATTTTTTTAAAACCAGGATTATATTCAACTTCTTTATATTCAAATATATTTTTTTCTTTATTTAGTATCCATTGTTTTTCTATTTCTGTTTTAATAGAACCAACATATCTTGCAGGTCTTAAAAGTACATGTTCTCTATCTGATAATAATTCTATTTTATGTTCTTGCATTTGATTTAATACCCATTTTCCTTTTATTATAATAAATTATATCTTAAATTTTCCTAAAACATTTTTTTAAAAAAAATTTTTGATATAATTGTCATATTTAAAGAACAATCACAAATATTTAAAAGTTAAAAAATAAGGTTTTGTTTGTTTTTGATTTTATAATATTATTAACAACATTTATTTATTAAATTTTAAAATAAGTAAAAGAAAGGAACAATATGGAATATCAATTCAATAAAGAAATAAAATTATTTAACAAAATTGATAACCTATTGTCTAAAAAAATATTACATATTGATTTAGAAAAACACTTTGAAAAAGTTGAAGAAGATTTAGAACAATATGATGAAATATCTATTCTAAGATGGAAACAAGATGTGTTAAAAAAATTAAATAAAAATGATTTAGATAAAATATTTAATCTTGCTGATAAATATGATAAACCTATTGATGTAATTGTGGTTGGTCTTTGTAATATATAAGGGATAATTAATGTCAAAATATAAATATAGTAAAAAAAGTTTAACAGATTTTTCTAATTTAATAGAAGATAAATCTAATGAAATAGGTCTATTCACTCTTTATGAAAAAATTAAACACCCAAATTTCATTCCAAATGATTTTTATTTATTAATTTTAGAAAGACCCAATATTTCAAAAGAAATCAAACAAGAACCAATCAGAATTATTATAAACAAAAATGATAAAGGTGTTTGGGAAGCTTTAAAAATTAACAATAAATCATTGAAAGTTATTGGTACATTTGAAGAGTTCAATATATTGATTAGAGAATTAGTTTTATTTGTTTTTAAAGATTAATCATTTTAAATAGAGAAATATTTTTCTCTATTTTCTTTTTTTAACTTCTATTTTAAAATCTTTTTCATTTTGAATTTTTGTATGATTTAATTTAATCTCATCTTCTAATAAAGGTGTTTCTATCAAAAAATAATCTATAACTTTTTTTACTTTTAAATCACTTATTGGTGTATCGACAGAAGATACATTTATTTGTACATCTACTTTTTTCATTGACAATATACCATTTATTATTTTATCTACTTCTTTTTTTAAGTTTTCTTTTGTTTCCTCATCTAATTCACCAATTTTATTGAACCCTATAATTATATTATTATCATTCATTTGTTTGGTTTGATTTTTCCCTACTTCTTTTAATAATTCTTCTTTTGTTTTATTTTTATAATTCATTTCTTTTTTATTTGTTTTTTCCATAACTTCTATTTTAGATTTAGGTTCTTTTATTTCTTCTTTTATTTCTTCTTTTATAGGCTCTTTTTGAGTTATTTCTTTTTTATTTGTTTTTTTCATAACTTCTATTTTAGATTTAGGTTCTTTTATTTCTTCTTTTATTTCTTCTTTTATAGGTTCTTTTTGAGTTATTTCTTTTTTGTTTGTTTCTTCAATAACTTCTATTTTAGATTTAGGTTCTTTTATTTCTTCTTTTATTTCTTTTTTTATAGGTTCTTTTTGAGTTATTTCTTTTTTGTTTGTTTCTTCAATAACTTCTATTTTAGATTTAGGTTCTTTTATTTCTTCTAAAATATTTGTTTTTGTTTTTTCATTTAAGTTTTTTAGATTTTTTATTATTTGTTGTAATTCTTCATTAGGATTTTTTTTCATATCTATATAAAATATATCTAATGGTTTAACTCTATGTTCACAAGTAATTTGACACATTCTTTGATTTGATTCTTTACTTGCACAACCTGTTAATAATATAGAACCTGTTATTATACTGAGTATTAAAGTTTTTTTCATTTAATAACCTTTTTCCAATATTATAAAGAAAAAATTTTTTGCTTTCCTTTTTTTCATTATAATCTTTATAATATCAAAAGGATTTTAATATGTTTAAAATTATTAAAATAATACTTTTCTTTTCTTTTATATCTTTAAGTGCAAATGAAGTTTCATACTCTAAACCTGTTTCTAAAGATATTTTAGGATTAATAAAAGACATAAATATTCAGAATACTCAAATTGAAAAAGAAATAGTAAAATTAAAAAATTTAATAGATAGTGAAAAAAATTTTTTAACTGAAAAAATGGTTGATGAATATAATAAAGAAAATAAAAAATGGAAAATATATAAAAGTGAATATAATTACAAATTAAAGGAATATAAATCTGTATCTTATTTAGAAAATATTTTAGATAAAATACAAACATTGTATTTAAAAAAAGAAAAAGAACATAAATCTAAAATTAATATTCTTAAAAATAAAATTAAATGTTACAAGAACAAATTTGATTCTTGTGAAAATATTAAATTATCAAAGTATTATGAACAAATACAATTTTTATATGATTTGAAAAAAACATTAGAAGATAACCTACTTATTATTAAAAAAGAATATTTTACTAAATATAATATATTAGAAAAAGGAATTATTAATAATTTAGTAGAATTAAAAACACAAATAAATAATCAATTAGTTATTATTAAATAATTAATAACCCAAGTTAAAATTTATAACTTGGGTTATACTTGATTACTTTTATTAACTTTATTGCTCTTTTATGACCTAATTTTGCTGCTTTATTTAAATAATTTAATGTCTTTGAAATATCAGTTCTTTCAACATTAAAACCATAATAATAAAATAACCCCATTTTATATAATGCTTCTGGATGACCTAATTTTGCTGCTTTCCTAAAATAAATCAATGATTTTTTTTTATTTTCTTCAAATTGATATAAACCATTAAATAATATATCTGCTTTTAAGTATAGAAGTTCTTTGTTGTTTTCTATTTTTTTTGAATTCAAATATTTAATTACTTCTTCTTTTTCTTCTATTCTTCCATTTTTTAATATATATATAAATTGAATTGTTTCTTCTATTTCTTTTTTTTCTTTTTCTATAGATAATTTTGTTTTTTGATTTTCTTCTATTTCTTTTTTTTCTAATTCATTATTTTTTTTTAAATTTATAAAATTATCATTAGAAGATAATATTGTAGTAATCAAACATATTAATATTGTTTCTTTTTTCATAAATGAACTTTCTTTTCTATCATTATAAAATTATTTTTTATTTTTTGATATAAATATTTCTGTTCTTTGATTTTTTCTTTCTTGTTTTCTTAATTCTATTAAATCTTTTAATATACAAGTTGTTTCTTTTATTTCATTATTATCTTTATCCAAATAACCTTCATATTCTATTTGGATTTTTTCATTTATATTTATATTATGTTTTATTTGATTTTCATAATTACCATATAGAATTGAGAATTCTTTAAAAAAATTATTTTTTTCTATATTGAAACCTTTTAAATCTTCTATTTTTTCATTTACATATAAATAAAGAATAGATTCCATATTATATATTTCAATTGTATATAAAAAATAAATCATTTCTAATTCATCTTTTTGAATTAATAAAGTTATTACTCTATCGAACTCTATTCCTATTTTTTTTAAATTACTTTTTATTGTTTTTTTATTTTCTATTAAAATCAATGTAGGAATAATTCCTATTATTTTATATAATATTCTATTATTAGATAAATTAAAGTCTACATTTAAGTTACTTTTTATTATAGTTCTATTGATTTTATTTGTTATATTTTTCATTCCTTTATAATATAAATATTTTTATTTAAAATTTCTTTGATTTTTTTTTTGTACTTTATAAAAAAGTTATTTTTCTTTTTATACTTTAATTGTGAAGTTTTTAAAACACACTTGAAAATAAATAAATAAAATTACAAAATACAAAGGACAGACTTATGAGTTTTTCAATAAATACTAGCTCTTACAGCTTAAATACAAATGCAAGAGCAGATATGACAACAAGAGAAATATCTAACTCTTTGGAGAAATTATCTTCAGGACTTAGAATTAACAAATCAGCAGATGATGCTTCAGGATTATTAATTGCTAATAATTTAAGAATGCAAGCGTCTTCTTTAAATCAGGCTACTGCTAATGCTAAATCAGCAGTTAACTTAGTTCAAATTGCAGACAATGCTTTAGAAGAAGTTGATAAAATTTTAACAACTATCAAAACTAAATCTATTCAAGCTGCTGAAGATGGACAAACAGACAAAACTAGACTTGCTATTCAAAAAGATGTAAATAGATTAATTGAATCTTTAAATAACATTTCTAAAAATACAAAATATAATGGACAAAATCTATTAACTGGTGCATTCTCTAACAAAGAATTCCAAATTGGTGCATATTCAAATGAAACTATTAAAGTTTCTATTGGTGCAACTGACGCAAATCACATTGGACATACTAAAACTGAAAGTTTAGATTTCAATTCAATGATACAACAAATTGATGCAACAAATACTGTTGCAGCAGGAGCACCTGCTGCTAACTTTGATCAAATAGTAACTGCTGAAACAAATGGTGAAAGTTTAACTTTTACTGATAAATTAGAGAATACTACTTTTACAGTAGGTTTTGGTGCTACTATTGAATTTACTGATGGTGATACAGATGATGTTTTAACTGTTGAAGCTGCTGGTGATTCAAGAGCTGCTCTTGCATTAGAAGCAACTACTAATGCAGATATAACTGATAATGGTGATGGTTCATTTGAAATAGCAGATGGTGCTACTTTTGATTCTTCTATTACTAACTTAACTTTCACTGTTACTGGTCAAGGTACAGATACAACTACTTCTTCTGTTGTTACTATTTCTGAAAATGCAGATTCTGCATTAGGTACTAATGATGGATTAAGAGGTGTTAGAGTTCAAGCTGGTGATGATCCAACTACAATTGGTGTTTCAGCTGGTAATATTGTTGGAACAGATCCTGTTGAATTAGGTGAAACTGTTTCTATTTCAATTGATGGACAAGGATTACAAACAATTGAGATTAACAATCAACCAGGTACTGGTTTAGGTGCTCTTGCAGATTTAATTAATTCTAATAGTGCTTCTGTTGGTACAACTGCTTCTTTTGATGTTTCAGCAGAAGGTTCTACTGCTGTTGGTGCTGGTAATGTTACTAATTTAGTTATAAATGATGTACAAATTGGTAATGTAACTGATATAGTTGCTAATGATGCTGATGGTAAATTAGTTAATGCTATTAATTCTGTATCTCATGAAACAGGTGTTATTGCTACTATAAATGAATCTGGTGCATTAGAATTAAATTCAGCAGATGGTAGAGCAATTGTTGTTGAAGCAGATAATACACAAGATGTTATGAAATTAGGTGCTGGTAATAAATTTACTGAAATTGGTGAGTTAACTTTACATTCTAATGGTTCTAATGACATTTTAGTTGGTTTAAAAGTTGATGGTGTTGATATTGATTCAACTGTTTTAGAAAGAGAAACTACTAATTCTATTAACAACTTATTCTCATTAGTTAAAGATGATTTATTAACTACAAGAGATGGAGCACAAGTTGCAATGAATATTGCTGATGCTGCATTAGAAGCAATTGATAGTATTAGATCTGATATAGGTTCTACTCAACAACAATTAAATTCTACAATTAATAATATTACTATGACAGCTGCAAATGTTCAAGTTGCAGAAGGTGGAATTAGAGATGTTGACTTTGCTGTTGAAACTGCAAACTTTAACAAATATAAATTATTAGCTCAATCAAGTGCATATGCTATGAGTCAAGCTAATCAAGTTCAACAAAATGTTGTTTCTTTATTAAGATAATATTAGTTATATTTATACTTTCCTTTTATTTCAAATAATTAGGTGTTCGACCGAAATGTCGTTAAACTACACTTTATTTATTTGAAAATCCATAAAAAGTCGTTTTGATAGTGGGAGTTCCCTCCTCTCCTACTATTTAAAACGTTCTTTTCTTATTTTTTTCTTTTGTAAAAAAACTTTTTCATTATATTTTTTATAATAAATATAAAAGAGAACTTTTTATGAACAAATTACTATTTATATTTTTTTCTATTATTTCATTTATTTCTTCTTCTTATGCTCTTGAAAATGAGTTTGATTATGAAAAATATAGTGTTCAAGAAACAAATGCACTTGAAAATGCATTAAGTTTCCTTAATAATTCAGAAATTGATAAAAATTCTTTTTCTACTTCTGAGATTAATAATTTTTTAAATACTAATAATATTAATACTTCATATATTTCTTTTCTTTCAATTGAAAAAATTAATATTATTTCTTCTAAATCTTTTGCAGAAGTCATTATTAAACCTATCATTCCTATTACAGAAGATTTTATACAACAAGTTGTATTTGCCCCTTTATCAAAATACAAAATAAGACAAGTAGGTAATAATTCCTATTTAGTTTATTTACCTTTTTCTTCTAACAATACAGATGATATTAAAGTATCTACAAATGATACAAACATTACAACTATAGAACAAGAAGTTGTTTCTGAAAATGGTTTAGATTCTTTGTTAGATATGGTTGAAGGTTCTTGTGCATATGGTTATACAAAGTTAAATAATAATAAATATTGTTCTGAAACATTTGTAAAAAATACTTTTTTAGAAGATATAATTAAAGATAAAAGTTGTCCTCAATTTATGTATTTCAATAGTATACAAGGTATTTGTACTCCTAGTATATCTTATATTGAAATAAATCTTTCTAATGGAAATTATTGTCCAGAAGGTTTCATTTATGAAGAAAATACAAAAAAATGTTTTAATGGTGTAACAGGTGCACAAGAAGAAGATCTTATTAAATTATTTGATAACCCTTCTTGTGAATTGCCGGGATATACATTTAACACTTCTTCTGAAATGTGTGAGTTTCAAGAAATAGAAGATTTTTATTTTCCAACTCCTACTAAATTAAAACAAACCTATCCTGCTTTATATAAGTTAAAAGATGGTGATTTATGGGAAAACCCAGAGGATGTGATTAAAAAACCTGAAGAACAATTATATAATTTATGTAAAGATAATTATGTTTTAGAAGGTTTTAATTGTGTTCAAAGTGAATTTTCTTGTAATAGTGGTGATTTAATTGATAGTTTATATTGTTTAACTCCAAAAGACCAATATAAATGTGATAACAATGAGATATTGAATGGTACAAAATGTGATAAATTCTTGTATACTAAAACTTGTTTAGAGAACGATACTAGATTAAATGAAGATGAATGTGAAAAGACTTTAAAAGTACCTTTTTGTAACAATGACATGAGTGATTTCAAAGAAACCTTACCTGCTGTTCAAAAAAAAGATATATATATAAAACCTATTATATATAATTCTGACTATTTTGATAATACAATTGGTATGATTTCATATAGTGGGTTAGAAGGTGGTGTTAATTCTTTAAAAGGTTATTATGGTGATATTCCTTTAGGACTAAATTATGATGTTCTAATAGGACAATTTAGTAATGGTTTTAAACTTGCCTCAACTGAAAACAAAAATGTTTATGGTTTAAATATTCAATTTCAATCTTTAACAATAGGTGAATCTTGTGAAGCTGCTGGTTTTGATTGTCCACCTGAACATCCTTATTATTTCAAATGGAATTCATTTACACAGGACAAAAGTATTTGTCCTGAAGGTTTTGTTTGGGATTTCAATACACAAAATTGTTTATCTGAAATAATTTGTCCAAAATATTTTAAAAAAGTTGGTAGAGATTGTGTTCCTGATTACCCATTACCAAATAATTTTATAGAAATAAATATAGATGGTACTACTTGGTGGAAACAAGATAATGAATTAATCTATACTTGTCCAGAGGGTACTATTGAAAATGGTATTAATTGTACTAAAGAAACAATAGTAGATTTATTAGTAAAACAAGAATTAATTTGTCCAAAAGATTTTATCTTAGAAAATCCAGATGGTACTTGTTTGATGTCTCAATCTTTCTCTACTAATTTTGAAAATGAAAATTGTTTAGATGGTTCTGATTATATTTTTGACACTGTAAGTAATATATGTATAAAAGACAATAACTTAGAAAAGATTTTAACTGATGTATATTATTGTCCTACAAATTATATTAATAATGGTACTTCTTGTGTTTTGACAGAAATTTTGGATAAAATAGAAACTATTAAAACTTTTGATTTAATAAAACCTTTTTTTCCAGAAGAAGAATTAATTTGTCCTGATACTTATATAGAACTATCAACTGGTGAATGTGTAAAGAAAGTTTTTATTGATAAAATAGATAAAAATGTTTTTGTTGAAACAGGTATAACAAGTAATACTTGGACAGAAGAATTAGATTTAATAAATGGTAATTTAATAATAGATATATTATGGGAAGGTTCAACTATCACTTCATTCACTGTTGAAAACTATGATTATATAAATAATACTACAAGCATTCCTGAAACTCATCTTTTCGATACTTGGCTGTACAAAAAAATATGTACTCCTGAAGATTTAAATAATATATCTTGTGAAGATGGTTGGACTAAAATTAATAATAATCTTTGTGAAAAAACATTATATATGGATAAAGAAATTTCTTTACAAGATTTAAGTGGTTCTAACACAAGTATTTCAACTTATTGTTTAGAGGGCTGGACTGATAATGGAGTTAATTGTGAACAAACTATTCAGTCACAACCTATTTTACTAACTTGTCATTTAGAAAGAAGTAGAATAGAGACTATTCAAGTTTGTCCTGAAAGTATAGAATTTAATTGGATTGAGGATACTGAAGATACTTCTAAATGTTATAGAAATACTTATTTACCAAAACAATCACCAATTGGTTATTCTTGTCCTAATGGTATGACTTTTAATGAATTTAAAAATACTTGTGAAAGTACAACTATTAGTGAAGAACCTATATTAAAAAAATGGGATGTTAACAATCCTATTTTAGAAAATAATCAATACTTAAGATGTGCTGAAGAAATTGAATATATGGAAAAACCTACAAGAGGAACAACAATCACCAAATTATTTACTCCTACTCAACCTAATTCAAATTATATTAATAATTTAACTGTTTTATTACAAAGTAAAAGTGATTATCTTTTTGATTTATCTTTATCTACAGAACCTGAATATAAATATAATAAATTCCTTTCATTAGAAGAATGGAATAATGTTAATTTAACTATTTCAAATAATGATTTATTAAATTCTATAATAGTATGGAGTAATGGAGAAGTTGGTAAACTTTATAGAATTGGATTAGATAATTTAACACCTAGATTGTATCACAATTCATGTCAAGGTTTAGTTTATACTTGTTCTGATGGTATGAAATTAGAAGATGAAAAATGTGTTCCAGAAGATAAAACATATGCAAAACCTATTTGTAATAATAATAATTTATTTTTTTCTGAAAATGGTACTTGTATTTCAAAAGACCTTTTAACTTGTCCAAAAGGTTATGATTTTAACAATGGAATGTGTGAAAGTAACTTTAAAAAAGAAGAAGGTTATTTAGATGGTGGTGTTTGTAAAGTTGCAAAAGAAATCTCTACTTGTCCAGAAAATACCAGTGTATCCGGAGAACTTTGTTCTAATACAATGAGTGCTATTGATTGGTATAATTTTTACAATAATTCAAAAAATAAACAAGATTATGTTAATGAATTTATTTCTCAAGATTTAAATTTTAAAATTGGATTTGCTTTATATGCAAATGAAATTCCTTTAAATATTCAAGAACAATTAATTTCTAATACAAATATTGAAGTTTTAAGTGCTTTATATTATAATAAAAACAATTTAGTATTATCTGATAAAAGTATTAATACTTTAGAAAATCAATTATCTGAATTAGATAGTACAATTTCCATGTCTATGCCTTATAATACTTACACTATTGATTTTCAACCAAAAATAAGTGAAATAATTGGTTCTTTTTTACCTGACATTAGAGAAGAAAAATATATATATGAACCTCCTTTAATCTCAACTGTTACAAAAACAAATGCAAGTACTTATACAATATTTGAAACTGAAAATGCTATAAAGAAAATTATAGATTCATATTCAATTAAAAATTTAAATTCAACAACTATACAAGTGAATGAAAATGAAAAACCAATACATACTTGTCCCATAAATTATAAAATTGTTGAAATAATACCTGATGAGAAAATTGTTGAAATTAATAAACAAATAGTAAATGGGATTGAGCAAAACATTGAGACAATAACTTGGATACCTGGTGAGTACACTTGTGAATTAGATGTTGAATACAAATGTATTGACTTAGCAGATAATTTAAATGAAGATAATAAAATATGTACAAAAGAAATAATTAATTACACTTGTAAAGATGGATTTAATTTAAAAAATAACACTTGTATTAGTGGTAGTTTACTATTTAGTAATTCTTTTATGTGTGCTGAAAATTGGTTTCCTAATAATTCATTATGTTTTAAAAAAGAAGACTTAATTTGTAAAGATGGTTGGAGTCTTTTTGTTAAAGATGGAATTGAAAAATGTAAACAAGTTGTAGAAACTTGTGAAAATGGTTGGAACATTGAAGGAAATGAATGTAAAAAAACTTATAAATCTTGTACTATGGATACAAATGGTGGTATTGTTTGTCCAGTAGGTTTTTATAATGAAAATGGTTCTTGTACAAGAAAAACATATAGTGGTTTAGTAAATGGTTCTTGTGATACAAAAAATGGGTTTGTTGATAATCCAAATGGACTTATTGATAGTTTAAAATGTATTAAAACTGAAATTTCTTGTTCTGGGTTAGAAAATGGTGGCTGTGGAAATGGTACTTTAATGGAAGAAATTATTGATCCAAATAAAATATGTGTATCTTCATACATTGATATTTTATTACCAAAAATTGTTGATGAATTTATTCCTGCTACTATAACACCTCCTATTATTAATGAACAAACTGCATCTCCCGCTAAATATGAATTAATTGAAGATAGATGTAATACAAAAAATGGCAATTTTAGTTTTTCATATAATAGTAATAATCCAAAAAATTTAGAATGTGAATTTAGAGATATTTTATTTGACCCTACTGTTGATCATTATTCTTGTTTAGAAAATGAAGGTTTACTATATGGTCCTGATTTAAATTTATGTAAAATCGTTAGAGAGAGTGAAGTAACTTGTAAACCAGGCTATTCTTTTGTTCCTGAAATACATCAATGTGTTATGGATAATTTATCTATTGATGCACCAAAAATTGAATTAACAAAAGATTTAAATTGTGGTGGGGATTTATATACACCAAATGGTGATATTTGGGAACTTAGACCTCAATTGTTTACAGGTATTGGAGTTAAACCAACTATTAATATAGTTATTAATCATCAATACAATAATACTCAATTTATTAATGGTGGTAGTATTTTTGATTATGTAGGTGCATATATTGATAAAAATACTGGTAAAGCAATCACTTTTATTACATATAATAATTGTATAAATAAACCTTTATATATTTTTCCACAAGAACTTATACAAGTTTCAGAACCTATTTGTCCTATTGTACAAGGTAGTAGAGGAAAAATGGTACAACTAGAATACAATAGAGATAAATTAAAATGTGATTATGTTGATATTGTACCGGCAATACATCAAAAAGTTTGTAGAAATATTGAAGAAATTAAAGAAATACCTTATAACATTCCTATTAGTTTAGAAAAAAGTTGGATTACAAACAATGAAATGTATAAAGCATATGAAAACATTAAAAAAGTTGATGAAACTAAGTGTTCATATGAGATAGTATATTATGACAAACCTAAAGTTTGTACTAAATTAGATATTTGTCAAGATAAAGTTGGATTACAAACAAATTGTCTTCCTAAAACTGCTAAACCTTTAAATAATTCATTTGTGATAATAAATCCTAATGATAATAGTACTTGTTTACATCAATGGAAAAATTGTGGAAAAGATTTAGTATTACCTGAAGGTGCTATAACAGAAGAATGGATATTCAAAGATGAAAATACTTGTTCAATAGAATATATTAAGACACCAGAATATGAGTATTGTTCTGAAAACAATCATACATATTTTAGTTCTGAAACTATTAGTGAAGTAAAAGAAGTTGAAATAGGTTCTACTTCAAATAAACCTATTGAAATTTCATATAATAATAATATTTTCCCTTATTATAAACCAGAAATAGTTAAAATTTATAATACAACTATTATAAATAATTTATGGAATATAGAAGGACAATTAATAGATAATATAAAATCAACTAAAACTGAATACACAAAGAATAGAAAATTAGTGTCTGAACCATTAGACACTTTATATAATGAACATTATTATGGTGGTTGGACTCCATTAAATAAATGTGATACTCATAGAAGTAGTTATACTTGTCCAGAAGGATACACATTAATAGGTAATGGTTGTAATACAAATAATGAAAATGGTTTTGTTCCAAGAGTTGAAGATATGTTATTAGGTGGAAATTCTACTACAACTATTTGTAGATGTACAAAAAAGATAATTCAAGATAGTAAACCATTAGAGTGCCCAGAAGGATATACTTTACAAGAAAACTTAAGTGTATGTGTATTAATTAACATTTAAAATATAAAAAAGAAGAACCTTTTTCTTCTTTTTTTGTATATAATAATAAAAAGAAATATTAAAAGGTAATACTATGTCTAATTTAATAAATGAAAAATCTTCTAATGAAGAAATTCAAAATTTATCAGATAAAAAAGATAATAATGAAAGTTTTTTAAAATCAAGAAGAGGTTTCTTTTCTGTCTTATCTATTCCTATTTTAGCAACAATGTTAGTTCCCAAAAAAAGTAATTCTGCTGATTTATTTTTAACTTCTACAAGTGATGCAAATGCTCTTTGTAAATGTATTCAACCTTCTACTATTGAAAGTATTTATTTGAAAAAAACAGAAGTTGCTGCTGATAGTGCAAAATTAAATGGGTTAACTTCTAGTGAAATAATTAATGAAACTTTAAATAGAGCAAAAATTTTATTTGATACACCAGGTTTTAGTAGTGTAGCAAAAGAAGGTAATATAAACAATGTTAATGGTAGAGTTTATATTTATGCAAGTGGTGGTTGGAGACAAATTTTTCCAGCAGTTTATAGTTAAGGAGTTATATATATGAGTATGCAAAAAAATTTTTGTAAACAGATGAGACTTTCAGGTCCAGAAGCTTTACCTTTAAATCAACAATTTAAATTTGATGTTTTAATTAATATTGAAACTCTTTCAGGTTGTGAACATAATTGTGTTGGTTGTTTTGTAGATAAAAATTTAGACACAAAAACTAATGACAATATCTTAAAAAGAGCTTTAGAATTATCAAATAGTATTAAAGAACATAATTTAAACCTTAGAGAATTTGTTATAGGACCAACTGATTTTTTTAGTGCTAAAAATATTAAACATATTTTAAATCACAAAATTACACAAAAAATTATGTTTGATCATAAAAATGCAAGAATTGCGAATGCTTCAAGATTTGATCAAACCTCTATGGATAAAATAAAAGATATTTTTTCTATTTTAGATGATACTACAAAATATAGAGAAGATATGATTATTGAATTTATACAACCTCTTCCAAAAAATTTATTACAAATAGTAGATGATAAAGAATACTTTGATACTGTTATGGAAAGAATTGATTTTTTTAAAAATCAAACTCCTAAAAATATAGATTGGTCTTGGGCTTTACAATCTAGTGGTATTTTAGCAAATAAATTATCAAAAGAGGATTACACTAAAATACTTGTTAAAACTTTGGATGATTATGAAACTATTTTAGAAATGATACCTGCTTTCACAAGAGCTTCTTCTCCTGAAATACAAAAAAGAAATCTTTTAGAATGGAATAATTTTTTAAGTAGAGTTATTGATGAAAAAAATAGTAAAAAAGTTGTTATGAGTATGGCTAATATTTATTTTAATTCTTTCAATTTTATAGGTTTGTCTATTTATCCTGGTAAAAATGGAGAAGCTAAAACTATTTTAAACGTTATGTTACATGAGCAAGCAATGTTTACACATAATCCTAATTTAGATGTAACTGGACTTTCTTTTGAAGAAATACTAACTAGAAGAGAAGAATTAATTACAAAAGGGATTAAAAAATTCTCAGAACATCCATTATATAAAGATAATCCTCATGTTCATGGATTAGCACATAAATTAGTATGGGAAGCAATTGAAAGTATGGACTTTAAAGAAAATGAAGAAATTATACCATTAGATATTTTATCTTTATACAATCCATTAGATCATAGAGATTATACATTTAATGATGATGCAAATAAAATTAGAGGAGACAGATAATGGCACTTACAGCAGCAGATATTGAAAATATTATTAAAACCAATGCAAGAAACCAAACAAATACATTTAATAAATCTTTTTATGCAATTGTTGACAATACAGAAAGTGGTAGAGGTACAGGATATTTTTATTTTAATTTTTATGCAGCAGCTTCAACTACAACATTTAATAATGTTAGACATAGTTCATTAGCTCCTGGTCAACCTATTACAGCTTCTGGAATTGCTTATACAGTTTCAAACGCAGTTAGAAGAGCAGTTGACCATATTGAAAGTAGAATGGGTAGTAAATCTTGGAGTTACAATTTTTGTCATAGTAGTTGTCATAGTAATTGTCATGGAAGTAGAGGAAGAAGATAATGAAAAATATACCAGATAATTTATATTATATAAATAATAAAACATATGTTGGACATGTTAGTGAATTAGAAACTGTTGTTAATGATTCTTATAGAAACATGTCTTCAAAAAGAAAAATAGTTATTTTACAAACAGCAACACACTATCAATTTTCAGAACATATCAAAGAGTTTTTAGAAAAAAATAATTATTCTAATTTAGTTGAAATAAAAGATTTTACAAGTTTTCAAGATATTATTGAAAATGATAAAAAAATTGTTTATTTATTTGATTTAAAAGAAAAATTATTAGAGTTAGTTGGTTCTTTTAATTATTCTTTATACAAAGAATTATCTGTAAATAATAATAAAAAAGATTTTGAACTTTTTTTCAAATCTATTTTTGCTAGAACTTTATTATTTGGTGATATGATTTCTGAAAAAGATATTGAAAATACAAATATAGAAAATATTAAAATTTCTTTAAAAAGTAAGAATATACCTTTTGATATACTTTTTTATTTATTAAATAAAGATAAAATATCAGATAAAGCAGTTAATTTTTTTGTTGAAAAAATTACTTCTATTAGAGAAAAAATTATTGCAGAACAATCAGAAGATTTAAGTGCAAATGATTTGATGTCATTAGTATTATGTGGTAAAGAATTAAATATGTCTGAAAAAGAAATTACAATTTTTAAAAATATGTTTAAAAAGAATGATTTTAATCAAGTTGTAGAAATTCAAAATATATTTAATAAATATAACAATAATTCTAATTTAAAAAAATTAGAGAATTATTCTCCACTTTTAAGAGTTGTTTTTGAAGAATTTAAGGAAAGTTATCATATTCAAATGAAGTTATTTAATATTAATGCTTTTGAATTAAAACACATTTCCTCTAAAGAAAGAAAAAAATTCTTATTCAATATTTATGACAATATGGCTTTTTTCTCAAGAAGATCAACTAGAATTGCTTATTTACCATATTCATAAAGGATTTTTATATGGAGTTTTTCAAACTACCTCTTAGCCCAATTGACTTAACTAAAATATATGAAGAAAAAATTGATTTAGTACCTATTGATTATGAAAAAAGTAAAGATATACTTGGTACTAAACAATCACTTATATATATTTCAAATACACAGTTTGAAGTTATTTTTTCTTCTATTGATAAAGAATTATTAAAAGAATTTTTAACTATTGATTTTAAAGTTTCTTGTCCTCAACTTGCAAGAGTCTCAAAAACTTGTTTAGATCTTACTTTAAATATTGATATTTCTTCTGATACTTATGATAATAAAGATGTTGTTGATATTTTAGGTATTGATTTTTTTCAAAGTTTTTATAATGAAAACAAAGATTTATTAGAACAAATTACTTATTTTATTCAACAAATACCTTCTTATGTTATTAGTAATAGTTTAGAATTTATTGAAGATAGCAATTTAAAAGAACAAATTAAAATATTAGATATTAAATTAGTTGAAGATAATAGTGATATACTTTTTGGAAGTAATATAGTTGAATCATTACCTATTTTTATTGATTTTTTCTTTACTATTTTATCAAAAGAAGATTATTCTATATTAAATAATAATAAAGTATTAATTAATATAATGAATACTGATCCAAAATATTCAGGAGCTGACTTTCTTGGTAAATTAAATGAATTAAATTACATTAATTTAGTTATGAGTTTATTTCAAACAGAGAATAATAATCATTAAAGAATAATTATGCCTATAATTAAAGACCAATATATTTATGAAACAATAACTGAAACTCAATCAAAACCTGTTACAGCATTTAAAATACAAATGGATATTTTAGATGGTTGTAACCATAATTGTCCAGGTTGTCATGTTATTAAAGTTGGTAATAGTGTTTCTGATAATGAAATTGACAAAATGGTTTCTTGGATAAATCAAGAAATTATTAATAATAATATATTATTAGATGAAATTGTTATTGGACCTGTTGATTTTTTAAGTGCTACTAATTTATATGAAGTTTTAAGTAATAAAAAACTATTAAAATTAATAAATGATAATAGTGTTGTTCTTGCTTTCCCTACACCTTTTTTACAATTAGACATCAATAAATTAGAAATATTTATTGATTATATTAATTTACATATTTCTGAAAAAGTTGATATGGAATTTCAAATTGCTATTAATCCTACTTTATTTTATAAAATGAATGAATATAGAAATGAATATAAATCTATTATTAATAAATTAAATAGATTAAAACAAGATACAACATTCACTTTTTCTATTAATATAGATAATTATGATATAGATTATATCAAAATTAGTGAGATAATATATAAAGAATTTGATACTATTATTGATTTTTTACCTTCTTTTACAAGAAAACATAATATTAGTTCAAATACATTGAATAATAAAATAAATATTTGGAACAAACATATTTTACATAATTCTCAATTTCATTTTTTTAACAATGCTATGCTTGACCATTCTCATGGTGGATTCAATTATAATGTTATTAATTATAAACAAGGTTCTTTTTATATAAGTCCTTTTTATAGTGAAAACTTAGCATTATATCATGAAAAATTTAAGATTGATAATTTAAATCATTTGATAGAAAAAAATTCTTCTCAAAAAATAAAAGGTGAATGTAAAGATTGTGATTTTTTACACTCTTGTTTAAATAGAAAACTTTTATTATTCAAAGATTTTTTGAATAGAGAAAATTGTATTGCTCCAAAAGAAATGTACGCTAAATATAAATACACATACAGTGAAATAAATAAAAATAGTCAATCTTTATATAATTGGGATAATTATTCTATTGAAAATGAAAAGAACAATACTTATAGAAGAAAGTTTCATAAAGGTTTAAAATAAACCTATTTTTTCTCAAAGAAAATTTTTTTTATCATTTACCTTTGACAATATTATTATAGTTTTTTTCTTATTTTTTTTGTATAATAAAATTAAAAATGGAGACTTTTATGAATAATAATATTGTTGATTCTAATATTATGATATATTTAAAAACAACTGAAACTTGTCAATTAAATTGTAAACATTGTTTTACAAGTGGTTCTAATGGGAGAAAAATATATTTTAATAAAGATAAAGTTATAGATTGGTATAAAAGACTTTCTGAAACATTACCATATATAAAAGGTGGACACACTGCCTTTCATGGTGGAGAACCTTTTTTAGTTAATCCAAAAGAAATGATGTATGTTTATGAAAAATGTAAAGATTTTTTCCCTGATATGTGGTGGAGTTGTACAACTAATTTAGTTTATCCATTAACTGATGATAAATTAAATTTAATAAGTAAGGCCTTTAATAATAATATTAGTACTTCTTGGGATAGTGGTATTAGATTTGCTACTAAAGAACAAGAAAATTTATGGGAAAAAAATGTTCGGACTCTTACTTCTATTCCTGATTTTAATTTAACTGTGCAAATTTCTCTTTCAAGAAGTATAATGGAATTAGAACCTGATTATCTTGTACAAAAATTTATAGATTTAGGTGTAAATCATTTACATATAGAAAGAATCTCATTAGATGGGAATGCTAAAAAAAATCTTGATATTTTACCACATAATAAAGAACAAGATGAATGGTTTATTAGATTATGGGAATCATACATTAAAAATAATAATTATAAAAAAATAAATATTGCTTTTTTTGAAAGTTTATTAACTTCTATTGTATATAATACTCATAGTGGTTGTAGATGTAGAAGTTGTGAAAAAAAAATCTTTACATTAAATGCTGATGGTTCTATTGGTGGTTGTCCAAATAGTGCTGTTAGAAATCCTTTTGGACATATTGATGATGATATTCATAAACTTATTTTATCTCCTGGTAGAATGTGTAATATATCTGATGAAACAAATAGAAATGAAAAATGTTTATCTTGTGAAGTTTTTAATATTTGTAATGGTGATTGTCATCAATTATCTTGGGATGGAGAATATTGTCCTGCACCTAAAACATTAATGAAAAAATTAAAATTAGATAATAATTTAGAATTGTATAGAGATATACTTGGAGATTTTATAGGACAAGAATAATGAGAAAATTCACAATTGATTTATTAAAAAGTAAATTACCTAAAATAGGTGAAATAGAAGTAACTTTATTTGAATATTGTAATTTACATTGTTCTTTTTGTTTCCATGATGTTAAAAGTAAATTAGGTTTATCAAAAGAAGAGATTTTTAGTAAAATACCACTTATATTAAAACATTCAAAAGAAATTAATAAAAATGTTAATACTATTCAATTAAATATGGTTGGTGGTGAATTAATGATTGATGATCTTATTAACAAAGGTTATTTAGATATATATTATGAATTTATAAATAATATATATTTACACTATCAAAAAATGAATATAAATCTAAGAGTTGTTTTTGTTAGTAATTATTTATTTAATGAAAATAATTCTTTACTTATAAAAGAATTTATTCATAAATTAAGAAAAAATACTAATTCTTTTATTGGAATGATTGCTAGTTATGATTTCACGGGAAGACCTATTAATAATACTTGGAAAAGAAACTTAGAAACTTTAAAAAATGAAACAGTTAGTATTAACACTGTTATGACAAAACCTTCTTTATTACAATTAATGAAAAAAGGAGATGAATATTGGGAAAATGAAATATATCCTAATTTTGAAACTTTTTTTGATTTTTTTATCCCTGACAAAGGTAGTAATCATATGATTCCAGAAGATTCTCTACTTTTGGAGTTTTATAAATGGACAACTTTAAATTTTCCAAATATTAATCCTATAAATGATATGATTAATTCAAAAGAACAATCTCAATCTATGAGTTGTTTATCTTTAAATAAAGTTACAATATTCCCTGACAATTCAACTTCAAATTGTAGATGGAAAAGATATACAAATGAAGATTATATAAATGAATTAATTTATGAAGATAATTCTAATATGATTAATGATTATTTACATACACATAATTGTTTTTCTTGTGAATATTATCAAAAATGTCCTTTTAGATGTTTTACTCAATGGTCTTGGAAAGGTAGAATTAGAGATGTTGAAGGTTGTGTGAATAAACATTTTTTTGACTTCTTAAAGGAACAAAAATAATGGTTGTAAGTATAAATCCTTCATATCTTTGTAATTTAAGATGTGAACATTGTTATTTATCCAACAAACAACTTAGTGATAAACAAACTATCAAATTAGAAGAAATACAACAACACTTAACAAATATATCTATCCATAAAGAAATAGAACATATAGATATATATGGTGGGGAATTATCTCTTTTACCTGATATTTATATATATTCTCTATTTGATATTTGTTTTTCTTTTACTAAAAGTGTTAATATTATTTCTAATGGTACAATTATCAAAGAATGGATGTATGATACAAGAATAGATTTATCATTTTCTTATGATGGTTCTATTAGAGATAAATATGAACAATCATTTAAAAATATTTCTACTTTAAATAGAAAGTTTCATATATTAGGATTAGTTTCTAAAGATTTTGACATTAAAGAATTTACAATACATACTAATTTTTTACAAAATTGTGAAACTGTTGAGTTAAAACCATATAGTATGAGTAATAATTCTATTAAATTAGATTTAAATTATAAGTTTATTGAAAGTGTTAAATACTTACTTCAAAATAGTACAAAACACATAATTAATGAAGAAAGAATAAAAAGAAGTTTATCAAAATCTTATAATGCATTTAGTGATAATCATATATATATTACACCTAATAATAAATTAGCTAGTTTAGAATTTAATAAAAATATTGAATATTTCAAATATTATGATGATTTTAATCATTTTAAAGAAAGTTGGAATGAAAATTTCTCTTCTACTTGTAAAAATTGTGAATATTTTGGAAATTGTTTAACAGAACATTATAGAGATAATGAAAATATTAATAGTTGTTCTGGTTTTTATTATTTACTTAAATGGTATGAAAATAATTATTTTCCTATTTTTATGCAAGATAGTTATAATTTCTTTTTAAAAAACAATAAATATGATGATATTGCAAATGATATTGGTTTTCATATTGAAGATTTGAATGAATACAAAATATTAAGTGCTTTTAAAGAATATTTATTTAAAAAAGAAGTTGACAAAAAATTAACATTTCCTTTAAAAAGTATTGTTGTTACCTCTATATATGTTTTTTTTATTTCAAAAGATTATTTTTTTAAGATAGAAGATATTTTACATTATGATATTTTTCATAACACAGATATTTTTTATAATAAATATTCTTTTAATCAAAGAATTAACATTCTAAATAAAGTTTTTAATAATTTTGAAAAAGAATTTGATAAAATATACAATGAAGATTATTCTTCTTTTAACCCTGATATTAAAAAAATAGTAGATTACTATAAAAAGGAATATAACAAATAAATGGAACTTATAATTAAACCAACAGAACTTTGTAATTTTGCTTGTACATTTTGTTCTTCTCCTAATTTGAGTGAAGATAATAAAAATATCTTAGATTTAAATCATATTAAACAATTTTTAATAAAATATCCTGAAACTAATACTATCATTGTTAATGGTGGTGACCCATTGATGTTGTCTAGTGATTATTATTTTTCTATTTTAGATATGATTAAAGAGCTAAATATGGACACCACATTATCTTTTACAACAAACCTTTGGGATTTTTATAAAAATCCTAAAAAATGGGAAGAATTATTCCTTCAAGAAAATGTAGGTGTTACTACTTCTTTCAATTATGGAGATACTCGAAGAATATCTAAAAACAAAGTATACACAGAAAAAGATTTTTGGCAAATATCTAATTTATTTTTAGATAAAATAGGTTATAGACCTGATTTCATATCTGTTATAGACAACAATAATTTAGACACTGCTTATGACAATGTACTACTTGCTAAAAAAATGGAAGTTCAAAATAAACTTAATTATGTATTTAATTCTGGAAGAGCTAAAAATAAATTTTATTTAGCAGATATATATAAAGTTTATATTAAAATATTTGAAAATGGATTAAGTAGTTATGAATACAACACTAATCAAATATTTTCTTTAAAATCCAAACATACTACTTGCCCTCTTTCAAAAGTTTGTGATAGTCATATTAGAACATTACATCCTGACGGTTCTTTATATTCTTGTGGGGCTTTTGCTGATGATGGGTTATATAAATTAAAAAAAGATGAATACAAAGAAACACCTCTAAAAAAAGATTTTAATTTGAAAGTTTTAAAACCGGATTGTTTCTCTTGTGAATTACATGATATTTGTAATGGTTGTCACAAAAAAATTTCAGATATTAAGAATACAAATAGTATTGAAGAACATTGTTCTAAAATGAAAAACATAAAACAAGATTTATTAAAAAATATTAAATAATTTTAGGTTATTTTATATTTTTTTTTTGTTATAATTATTAAAAAAAGGATATATAAATGAAATTAAATAAAATTTTTCTTTCAATACCTCTAATTTGTTCTATTTCTTTTGCAGAACAAACTGCTTTTGATTACCCACCAGAAGATTTAGAACCAGAAATACTTGCCCAAATACAAAAAAATAGTTTTTTAAATAAATATGACAATGATTATTCAATAAACAATTCATTATTAAGATTTAGTGAAGAAGAAACTTTTAGACACTTAGAAGAATTAAATAATATTAAAGAAAATTGGGAAAAAAACAAAGAAGAATACTTTGAAATACTTGGTAAGTTTTCAAAAAAAACTCCACATGGATTTTCTAATTTAAGATTAAACATTGATGATATCATTGTTAAACTTGAGGAAACTTTTTCTAGGATATACATTTTTAACTTTGATTTATATTCTTCCAATAGAAATTTGGATTTTAAATTAGTAGAACACTTAGATAGTTTTCCTTCACTAAAATATTTTATTATATTAAAATCTATTTTCCCTTCAGATAATGATTTTAAAAAAGAAGAATTTTCTGACGTATTTTTTGATTTTGAAAGATTAGGTGGGGTTATAGATAAATTAGTACAAGACGGAACAAAAGATATTAAAGATCCAGAAGAAAAATGGTTAAAAATGAAAACTATAATTAATGATTTTGTTTATAGAATGTTGGATTATTTTGAAAAACCTTTTGAAGAAAGTGATGATAAAATAGTTACTTTATTAACAAAAGTTGCAGTTAAAATAGACAACAATCCTAATGTTTCAGAAGAAGATAAAAGAGAAATTGTGTTTAGACTAAAACAAGTTCATAATTTTCTTTCTAATGTAAATCCTTGGGCAATTTCCATTATACCTTATGGTGAAAATGAAGGTCCAGAAGGAACACATTAATTTTTTATTTCAAAACCTTGTTTTTTTGTTAAAATATTATTAAAAAATTTAGGATTTTTAATGAACTATAATATTAAGAAAAAACATGGTTATGAAAAAATGGTTTCTTGGAAAAAAGATTGGCTTGAAGAAATCTCTCTTAAAGAAAGAGATGAAAAAACTATACAAAATTATACCTTTGTAATTAATAAGTTTTTAGATTTTTTCAAATCTCAAAGTGAAAAAGATAAAGATGGTAATGAAATAGGTTTAACTTTTCACAAATTGAATTCTAAAACTATATTGCAATTTTTAAAATGGAGAGAAAAAGATTCTAAACAAAATTCTCAAAATAAAATGAAAAAAACTAATAATTTAAGCTTTTGGACTAAATCTAATGATATTAAAGTTTTAAAAATATTTTTTAAATATATAGAAGATTTTAATGAAAGTAATTTCAAGTTTAATGTTAAATGGAATAATGTTTCTTTAAAAAAACCAAAAGAAGAAAAACCTCACTTAAATGAAGAAGAATTAAAAAAGATTTTAAACTATTTAAATAATATTACACTAGAAGAAAATATTACTATTAAAAATGCATATAAATCAATTGCTTTTAAATTAATGTTATATAGTGGACTTAGAGCTAGTGAATTATGTGCATTAACATTTAATAATTTTAGTGATACATATGAAATTAATGATTTAACTTTTATTGATGTTGAAATTGAAGGTAAAGGTGGAACTTTATATTCAAACCCTATACCTTATATAAAAATAAAAAAAGAGTTTGAATATTTATTAGATAATGATAGAAAAACTAAATATATAATAAATACTATTCAAGGAAATAAAACAAATAGAAATACTATTTATGATTGGATGACACAAATATATAGTTCTTCCAATTTAGAATATTTAAGTGGTGTACATATTGTTAGACATACTTTTGCCAATAGATTAAATGATAGTGGGGCTGATTTATCGGAAATGCAAGACCTAATGAGACATTCAAGTCCTCTTACAACAAGAGTATATGTAAAAAGAAATAAAAAAAGAATGGTTTCTGCAATTTCTAAACTAAGTTAACTATATTTTTGACTTTTTTTGACTTTTTTGTTAATATTTATTTGATTTTTAACTTTTATTTAAGTTTATAAATTGTAATATTCCAATTAATTATTATATATTTAAAGGATTTTTATGTTACATATTATTTCTATGGAGGATTTAGTATCCAAAGTTGCTTCACAAAAAAGAAAAAATAATTTTTTTGAACTAAGTGAAAATGAACAATTTAAAATTTGTGTTGATGTTTTTAATGGTATGGTTGAAAACTTTACATATGGTGATAGTTGTATTATTATCCACTCCACACATCAACATATTTTTAAAAACTCATTAAAAAAAGATTATTTTAATTCTTCTATGGTTTCAAAAGAAACTATTTTTGAAAAAAAATATGGTTTAGAATTATCTAATGAAAAAACTAATTTCTTTAATAAATTAAAAAATATTCTTTCAAATAATAAATCTTTTGTTTTCTTAGATACTTCTAATCTTAAATTAATAGAATTAGAAGTTGCATATGGTTTATCTAAATTATTGGATAAATCTAATACTATTATATATAGTAATGAAGAATATACTTATCAAATTAAAGATTGTCAAGTTAATAACTATCTTAAAGGTACTCAAAGTTTAAGAAATTTATATGAAATGGAAATTAGACTTTCTTTCTTAGGTTCTTTTAAATTAGGTATTTCTAATTGTTTACCTGAATATACATACAATGATAAAAAATATTCTGTACAATTTGGTGATAAAACTATTTCTAAAATTTATGATGAAATTGATTTTTCTCTTTTTCAAACAAAAGATTTTTTAGAAGTTACTCTTCCTATTTTATATAAATTTACTGTTGAAAAATTCAGAATAAAATTACAAGATGATGAAATTGATGAAGATATCATTAAAGAAGAATTAAATACATTAGAATTTATAATTGAACACAATCTAAAACAAAATATCAAATTATTAGATATAAATAGAAGAATTGATAGTTATGAAATAGAACTTAAAACTATTGTGAAATCTTTTCCTTCTACATTCACATCAAAACACAAAGAAATTCCTATTTTAAATAAAGAAATTTTTAATTTTTAATATTAATAAATAAGTAAATGGTTTAATAATCATTTACTTAATGGATTTTTTTTAGTAATTTACTTTTATTTTTACTTCTATTTTATTTATTTGGTCCCTTGTTATTTTAACAATATCTTTATTATTAAACTTAGTATAATTTTTATATCCTACTATTTCTTTTTTATATGTTTGTTTATATCTTTTTACACATTCTTCTTTTATAGTTTCTGTTTTATCTTTTGCTGTTTCTAAATCTATTTTTTCTATTTTTTCTTTTTCTATGTTTGATCCCACTATAGAACCAGCTATTGTTGAAGCAACAATCATAGAACCCCCACCTATTTGAGAACCTATTAAACCACCAATTATTCCATATTTATTTTCATTAATAGTTTTGGCAATAACATTACTTTCTTCTTCTTTTTTGTTTACTTTTAAATATTGACAATCTATATAAGGTTCTCTATTGACTATTGTTTTTTCTATTTTTTCTGATTTTAGAACAGGTAAACTCATTTCAGTATATAATTCTGCTCCAAATAAATTAATAGATGATATTAAGGCAATAACCGTTATTTTTTTTATCATTTCTTCCTCTTTTTTTAATTATTATAATAACAATTCTTACTTTAAGTATTTTTTAAGGATTATTTTGGTATCCTTTATTAAAAATATATTAAAGGAAAATTATGGCTGAAGAAAAAACAAAAAAAGAAGGTTTTTTATTACCTGCTTCAATTTACAAATTAGAAAGATATGTTGGTGTTAAAGACAATTCTATTACTAATGAATATACACAAAATGGAAATGCATTAATGTTATGTTCTGATCATCTAGGTACACAATTTATTGTAAAATTTTCTGACTATCATAAAAAAGATGATATTTCTATTCAAGATTTACAAGACTTTTTTGAAGCAAAAGCGAGAAACCTTGTTGATAAATCAAAAATCTTAAAAATCAAAGATGCATTAGATAATGATGACAATTTTATGGATGAATTAGATACTTTAATTGAAGAAAAGGATTTAGGGAGAAAAGAAGCTAAAGAATTTGAAAAAAAATATATTTCTGAAAAAGCAGAAGAATTTGCATTTCAAGCTTGGTGTAATAAACCTGGTTCTTGGATTAGAACTTCTTTAAACTCTACTTCTTTAGAATATACTATGGACGGTAACTCTATTCCTGTTTATGAAAGTAAAAGTGTTATTTATGATGGTGACAAACCTTCTATGTCTGGTATGTATTATATTGCAAAAAATAGACATTCTATTCCTATTAAAATGTTTACTTCTAAAAATGATGAGAAAAAAACTGTTATTTTATTTAATAGTCCTATTTTAAAAAGAATTAACATTCTTACTATTTTAAGACATTTAAAAAGAACTGTTGAAAAAACTGGTAGTTTTTATTTAGGTTTTAATTTTGAGAATCTTTCAAATAAAGAGTTGGAAAAACTTTTAATTTCATTAGAAAATGAAGATACAAAAAAAGATAGTTCTTTATATTTAGAAAAACTTGAAGAATTAATTACATTAGTTGAAAATTTAGATGAAAACACTACTGATTTTAAAAATGTTAGTATTTTTTTACCAGGAGTTTTAGGTAATAAAATTGATTTAAAAAATATTATTAGAGATCAAAAATCTTTAATGTATAAATATGTTAAAGGTTTCACAAATATTTTACACCCTTACTTTAAAGGGAATGAAGATATTGTTTTAGAAGTTTTAAATGTTGTTATTGATGAAGTAGTAAATAAAAGAAACCCACTTTATGGTTTTTATGAAATTGTAGGTAGTGATAGTGATGAACTTGAAAGTACTACTTATGGTTGGTTAGTTAATAATATTCAACCTGCTTCTATTTTTATGGATATCAATAAAACAATTGAAATGTTTGAACTTATTAATAATAAAATGACTTCAATAGCAGAAGAAAAAGGTCTAAAAAAATAATTTTTTAAGTATTCCTATTTTTTAGGAATACTTTTTATAATTTATATACATAATTTTATTTTTTCTTAAAAAACTTTATCTTTTCTTTATAATCATTTCATAAAGGAGAATTTTATGACTATTTCAGAAAAAATTGAAAAAAATGGTAAAGCTATAATTAAACCTTCTCAATTTTTAGGGTTTAAGAAATATTTTTTATTTTTTATTATTACTTTTTTACTTTGGGGTTGGAGAATGGATATTCAATCTTTTTATCAATCTTTTTACACTAGTACAATACTAGATGGACAATTGTATTTTGATTTACTTAATACTATTGGTTTAAATCCACAAGAATACAAAGAATTTTTCACTAAAACTTTATATGAGTTCAACCCTATTTGGATTATTATTATCCCTTATTTTTTTTATATTTTATATGTATTTTTTATTATTAGAACACATACATTTTTATTTAAGAAAAATAAGTTTGCAGTTAAATCTGGTGTTTTGAATGTTAATATTGATTGGGTAGAATATAATACTATTAGAGATTTTGATATCCATTCACCTTTATATTTAAGAATATTTGGAAAAAATAATTTGGTTATTTTAGCAGAAGATTATTCTGGAAATTATAAATATTTATATAATATGTTTGGAATTCAAGAACATGTTAAAGATAGAATAGAAGAAGCTAATAAAACTAGTGAAATTGTTTCATTAGATGTTAAATGTTTATTTGGGTTAAATAATAAAGTAACAGCAGAACTAACTGATTTTTTACATGCAAATGAAAAAAAGAATTGATATTTAATTTTAAAAGAGGATTTTTTAGTTCTCTTTTAAAAATCTAACACAATCATTATCTATAACTATTTTATAAATATTACTAATTTTATTTTCTGTTCTACTTTTTTCATTTAAATATTTATATTCATTTTTTAATGACATTTTGTGATTTTTTATTCTATATATTATTTTATTATCTATTTGATATAATTCTTCTTTTATGTCTGCTATATACTCTTTAATTATTTCTTTTTTGATTTTTTTTTCTTTTTCAAATTCATTTACCCATAACATTATATAATCTATAAGGTCATCAAAGTACATTTTAAATACTTCTTTTATTGAATTTGGTATATTATTTTGAATTCTTTTATTTTTTATTGAAAATAGTGGTTTATATATTTCTTCTCCATCCTCTAAAAATAATCTTTTTTCATTTTTTAATAAAATATATTCTTTTTTATTTATTTTTTCTAATTCTTTATCTACTTGAAAATAATCAAATCTTTTATATATTGTTTCTTCATATAAATCATTAGTTGTACTTGAAGATATCATTCCATAATCTATATCTATTTGAAAAGTCAATAACCTATATATAGTCATAAATTCTTTTTTTGAATATTTATGATATTCTCTATGTTTTATTTTTTTTTCAGAATAATTATCATAAATATTTCTTTCTAATTGCATAGGTACAAAATATTCTTCATAATATTCTTTTTGATATTGTAATAATTTATTTGATATATGTTCCATATTCCACTTTTTTACTAGATTTGGTGAATGTAATAAAGTAACATAAGTTTTTTTCGTTAAAAAATCCTCTTCTATTAAAAGAAGATTTTTATCACTTTCATAATTTAATATACCAAACAATTCTATCATTACATATCCATTTTTTTATCTATTTCTATTTCTTTTATTATTAAATATTCTACATTTAGGGTTTCTATATATTTAGAGTTTAATATTACTTCTTTATTTTCATATAATTCTATATCATAATATACATCCATTATTATTTTTTCTAAAATTTGTTGAAGTCCTCTTGCTCCTAATTCATTTTTGATAGAATAATCTACTATTTTCTCAAAAGAACAAGGTGAAAATGTTAATTTTACATTATCAATTGCAAATAAATCTACATAATGTTTAATAATAGAACCTTCAATAGAAGTTATTATTTGAAGTAAATCTTCTCTTTCTAATTTTTTTAATTTTGTTTTTATTGGAAATCTACCCAAAAACTCAGGTATTAATCCAAATTTCTCTAATTTTTTATTTAATTCATTTAATTCTAACATATGTAATTCGTTTTCTTCTTCTTTTATTACTATTTCTTTTTTATTTTCAAATTCTATTCTTTTCTTTTCTTCTTTTTTCTCTAAACCTACAAATGCTCCGGCAATAATAAACAAAATATTTTTTGTATTAAACATTATTTTATTTTGTGTTAGTGAATTCATTTGCTTTGGGTCTTGAACTTCTATTTCTGCTCCTTCAATCATTTTTAATAATCCTTGTTGAACTCCTTCTCCACCAATGTCTTTTTTTCCAGCAGCTACTTCTTTTTTTGCTATTTTATCTATTTCATCAATAAACACAATACCATATTCTGCTTCTTTTAATGATTTAGATTTATTTACTAATGATTTAATAATATTATCTACATCTCCACCACTATAACCACTTTCTGTTAATGTTGTTGCGTCTATACTAACCATAGGTAAATGTAATTCTTTTGCTAAGGTTTCAACAAGTAATGTTTTACCACTTCCTGTTGGTCCTATCATTAAAATATTACTTTTTTTTATAATTTCTGGATTTATTTTTCTTTGATAATGCGCATAAATAGCAGTTGATAATATTTTTTTTGGTTCTTGTTGTCCTATTACAAAATCATCTAAATGTTTTTTTATTGTTTTTATTGTTATTTTTTCTTCTTCTACTATTGTATCTTTTTTATTATGTTCTATTAATTTTTTCTCTTCATTTGTTTGATTACTAATATTTAACACACTATGTGCATCTTTAATACAATCTTTACATATATTTATAGTATTGTTTTCAACATTTAATTCTATAATACTTAAATCTTTTGAAGAAGTTCCACATACATTACAATCTATTTTATTATTTGACATTTGTAATTACCTTTTTTAAATATATTATAATTTATTTAATCAAATTGATTTTTTTTTGAGAAGATTTTTTAGTTTTAAAAGAGTTCTATTGAAAAAGAATGTTGATTATATTCTTTTAAATTGGTTTTTTTGATTTTGTTTACTACTGATATTTTGTATAGTTCTTTTGTTTTTTCTTCATTTCTTATTTTAAAATTTTCTAAAAAATTTATCAATTCTTCTTTATTAAAATCAAAATAAGAAATATTATTTTTAATATCTATAAAAGTTATTTTATTTTGTTTTTCTTTTAATATAACTGATACTATTGTATGTAATAAATATGGAGATTCTATTTCTAATATATTAAGTTTTTTTAATGTATATTGATCTATCACTGTTATTATTCTATATAACATCTGTTACCTTTTTATGACTTTATCTATTATAATATTTTTTATTTATTTTAAATAGAATTTATAACTTTTTTAATTTTATTAAAAGATAAACTTCTTAAATCTATTGGTATTTTTATATATTTGATTTCTGCATTTTTTATGATTAAAAAAAGATTTTTATCTTTTAGATATTTAATTTTAGGTTTATTTTCATATATTGGTTTATTTAAAAAAGTAAGTAATTTTCCTGATAATATTTTCATATTTTCTTCTTCTGTATAAAAATAAACTTGACCATCTAATAAATTATAGATTTTTTTTGATTCATAATCAATGATTTTAAATGATTTTTTTGAAATCTCTTCTTTTACTATATTATCTACTTTTTGTTTATTTAGAATTTCATTTTTTAAGAATGTATTATTTAAATTATCAATAATCTTTTTTCCAATTTTATTATTATATTTATTTAGATATATTTCACTATTATTATATAGAATTTCTTTATCAAATATATCTATTGAGAACAAAGGTAAACTTGTAAGTGTTGTAATTAATAGTTTTTTTAATACCATAAATCTTTCTCCTTCACAAGAACTTTTATCCAATGTTCTGGTTGTTTAACAACATATGTTTCTGCTAAAACATTAAAATCTTCTCTTACAAAAATATCAATTACTTTTGATTTTTTTAAATGAAAATTTGTTTGTCTTTGTTGAATTAATTTTGAAACAACTTCATTATAATTTTGTAATTTATTACCTTCTACATTCTTTAATATTTTTTCTTCTTTTATTTTTTCTTCTACATTAACTAAATCTGTTAAATTAAAAAACATTTCTTTTGCCACAAGTGTAGAAACCAAGCCTATACTTACTATTCCAAACATTATTTTTTTCATTTTTTTTTACCTTTTCTTATTAATTACTTTTAAATATATTTTCATGTTTATCTGGATCATATACTTCTCTATCAAACCTACTAATAAAGAAACCACTTGAATTATTTAAAGTTGGAGCTTCTAATGAAACATCCATATTTACAATATAATTTGTAGAACCTTTATAAGTTTCACTATCTAATACGTGTTTTATTAAATAAGTTCCTTTATAAACGTTACCTTTTTTTAAAACTTTATAATTATTTATAATTACACTATATTCTCCATTTATTATTTTTATTTGTTTCAATTCTTCTTCTATTATTTCTCTTATTTCTAAATTAATATCTGAATTTGAAGTTAAATTTTGAATATATGAATAAACTTTATTGTAATTTTTATAATTATATGATAATGAATTTTTTAAAAATGAAAATCCAAATAAAACTGCAATATCATTTGCATCTGAATATAATTTCTTTTGCCATACATTTCCAGCTTCATCCATAACTACAACTTCTTTCTTTTTTGCTATTTCAAACCATTTATTTTCTAATGTTACTATCCTAGACCAAAATAAAATTAATGAACTTGTAATCAAAATCACAGTTATTAGTAAAAGTATTTTTAACATGTTATCTGTTAATCTTTTTCCTAATATTTTTTTAATAATTTTCACTTATACTTCCTTTGTTAAATATATTTTTTTTCTTTTTTCTTTTTTCTTAAAAAAAAATTTAAAAAAACCCTTTAAATCACCAAAAATAAAGAATACTATTCCTTGTCCAAAAAAATAGTTAATTGTTTTAATTATTATAATTGATAATAAAAAACCAATAAAAATTGTTGGTACTAATATTCCTCTTGAAATTTCACTTAATATATTTGAAATAAATTGTAATACAACACCAATTAAAAAAGAAACAATAGTTAATTTTATTATTAAACTAAATTCACTACTTGAAAATGTAAAAAAAGAGAATGGTTTATTTTGAATTTTTCTTATTTCTTCAATACTATATATTGCCATTTATTACCTTTTTAGTTTTTTGTATAATTTTATTATAGTAATTATTAAGAAAATGTTTTTTTTTACTTCTTTTTTATTTTTCTTTAAGGTGTTTTTTGTATAATTCAAGTATGATAGAATTAAAAGATAAAATAAATACTGAAACAATCAAACCTAAATTAGTTGATATCTTTTACAAAAATGATGATAAAACTAGTTTTGAATTTGTAATAATTTCATTAGTTAGGTTTTTTAATAAAACACCACAAGAAGCTTTTTTAATTGCCAATGATATCCATGAAAAAGGTGAAGGTAGAGTTGCTAAAGGAGTTTTAAAAAATATAGCAATTAATAAAATTAATACTGTAACCAAATTTGCAAGAAATGAAGGATACCCACTTGAAGTTTTTTATAAAGATTGCAATTAGTTTTTTACTTTGTAATAATGTATATGCTAATACTGTTGTTACAAAAGAAGAAGTGTATAAAATTGTTGAAGAATTACTTAACAAAAAAGAAGGTCAATTTTTTTTGAATCAAAAAATTAAAAACACTCAAATAAAAGAAGATTTCAAAAATAAATTGCATAAAAACTCTATTATTGATAATTGGAATATATATTCAAAAAATATTGAGAAAATGGAGTTTTATTTACAAGATACCTTTTGTAATTATTTAGAATTAAATTCATTAGATTTAGATTTTTCTTTTCAAAAAGAAATTAAATTAAAATGTGCTGAATTATATGAAAATTTTGATATTAAAAAGAGTATTACTATTTATTTAGATATATATTACAATTTTAATAATGACAATAATCTTGAATTATTAACTAAATTAAAAGATTTATATTTAAAAATTGGTGATGTTGAAAAACATGAACAAATTAATAAAATGTTAAAATAAAAGGATTTATCATAGAACAATTTTCTTTAAAAAATCAAAAAACAAATGCTCTTTTTGAAAATCAAGGTAAAAATAATTTAGGTTCTCCTTCTGGTTTAAAAATTATTGATACAAATATTGAATTTTTTGGATTATGTGGTTTAACAGGTGTTCCAGGCAAAGGTAAAACTTCTTTTGCTATTCAAACTATGATATACAATGCTTTTGTCTTAAAAAAACCTGTTATATATATTTCTTTAGAAGTTAGTGTTGATATGGCCATAACTAAAATGGTCTCTTTTATAACAGGTATTTCTGTTAAAGACATTCTTAAAGGTAGAATGAACTATGAACAAACAAAAGATTACATACAAGCAATGTTAAAAGTTAAATCTTGTGATAATTTATATATAATTGATAGTAAAAATGCTTCATTAAAATTAATGGAAGATATGATTATTAAACTAAAAGAAGAACATTTCGCTAACACTGGTGATCTAGAAAATGTTTTAGTTGTATTAGATTATTTAAATATTTTTTATGATTATGGTGAAGTTAATGGTTCTTCTTCACAGGGTGAAAAAACTGGTAATCAAATGAAAGAACTTATTAGAATTAAAAATGAAACACATGCTAATTTAGTTGTTATTGTTGCTAAAAATAAACAAGGTTATAAACAAGCTGAAATGTCATCTTTAAAAGGTTCTAATGATTTAGAATATGGTTTTGAAACAATTGTTTCTTTAGAAGATGTTAATGAAGATTTTCCTATTTCTCATTATCCTGAAAGTGGTGATTTTAAAGAAGTTAATGTTTTAGTTACTATGATGAAAAATAGATGGGGTAAAGGTTCTTTATCTTTACCTTTATATTTCAATGGTCAAAAATCTAAATTCTTTGAACCAAAAGTTTAAATTAAAACTTTTTCTCTTCTTCTTAAAAATATTTACAAGAAAATATAATAAATTTATTTTCTTGTAAAATTAAACTTTTCTTTTAATTTATCTTTATTTCCTTGTTTATTTTCTTCTTCTATTCTTTTTTGTTTATTTTCTTCTTCTAGTATAACTTCAACTTCTTCCATAAATAATATTTCACCTGTAATATCAGGTTCTGTTATAATTAAATCTTTTTCTTTTTCAGCTATTTCAGTCATAGTGTCAACCAATTCTTTTATACCATCAGCTACACCAGCAGAAGCAGTTTCCCCCATTGTTTCAGTAGAATCTTCTCCTCCAGTAGGTACACCACCTGTTGTACCACTAGCTAATTCAGTTACACTTGACATTAGGTCATCTTTTTTAGTTAAATTCTCAACAGCCCCTCCTATTGTTTTTAATGTAACTCTTGTAGGTAATGTTTTTAATTTAGCTCTTACTACATAACCAGGGATACCTACTGTTTGATACTTTTCATTTGTTTTTTTATCTTTTTCTGTATATAGAAATTGAGTTGCTGAATTAGGTATTTCAATAGTTACTTTCTTTGATAACTCTGGATGAAAATAAATAATTTTAACAGGTTTGATAAAAACTTTTCCTTTTGCAAAATCTGCTTCAACCTCTGTCAACACTTTTGCATTTTCTATCCTTAAATGATTTCCACTTAAATCTCTTAATTGTACATTATTTATATAACCCATTACAAATGGAGTTTCACCTTCTGTTATTTCTATTGAATCTTTTATTTTCATTCTAATTTTTTGACCTATTTCAAACATATAATCATATGACTGTCCTATATCTTCTTCTATTTTTATTTCTTGTATTTGTGCTTCATTTAATTCATATGTTTCTTTTTTTACTTCTTCTTTTAACATTTCCTTCAATTCTTTTTTTGCATTTTGTAAACTTTTAGTAAAAGTTTCTTGTTGTTCCTTTAATATTCTTTCTTTTTCTTCTTCAAAATTACTTTCATATTTTTTCTTTACTTTTGGTGTTAATTGAATTGTCAATTCTTTTTTATATTTATTTCTCAAATATTCAAATAATTTTTTTGATTCTTCTAAGTTTATTTCTATTTTTTCTCCATTTTCTAACATTAATGATACTTTATTATCATAAAATAAAAAATCTATATTAATAACTAATTCAAACCTACTATCATTAATTTTATAATAATAATTTTTACCAAATTTAATTAATACTTCATTTGTTTTTGGATTTATAATTTCTGTTTCTTCATATGAAACTTGATTAATTTTTATTTTTACTTTTTCTTGATTATAATCAATACCTGCTCTTTTTAATACTCTACTGTCATTATTATTTTTAGATAATAATAAAACAAATTCATTATAGGTTTTATTATAGAATGTTTTCTCAAACAATATCTTTTGTCCATCAAAAATAAAATTACTTTCATCTAATATTTTTACGTTTTTATCTAAGACTGTTTTAAATGTAAATTTATTTGTATTTATTTTTAATAAATCTTTTACTTTTGTTAAATCGCTTTTTGATAAATCAAGATTTTTTGTTACATTTATCATTCTTTTTTTTGCTATTTCTTTTTTAAACCCTTTAAATGGAATATTATTCTTATCATACTTTTTAATAATAGAACCTATTTCATCTGAAACAACTTTTCCTGTTTTATTATCCATTTCAAAAAAATAATCAAATAACTCACCTTTTGTTAATTCAAAATCCTCTATATTTTGTTTAAATAAAAATGTTTCTTTTTTTCTTTTTACTGTCTTTATTCTTTTTCCACTTTCATTATATATAATATAATTTCCTTCTACATCTTGTTCATATGTTTCATACTTAATATTGTCAATTGTTTTATTTTTAAAATCAACTAAAATATCTTCTGATACTATTGCTCTTATTGAATTTTCATTTTTAGAAATGATAAATTTCATTTTTTTACTACCTAAACTTATACTTGAATATTTTAATTCATTTGTTAATCTATCTCTTATTTCAAAATCATTTTCTTTTCTAATTGTAATTTTATAATCCCTTGTTAAAACTTTTACACCTGTTTTTCCTTCATATTTTATACTTCCTATTTTACCTATTTTCTTTTTATTTATATATAAATATTCATTAGAACCTATAATTACTTCTTTTAATGGTGTTAATTTCCCTCTTGAAAACAAACCTTCTTCTGTTACTTTATATTCTGATTTATCATTTAAAACCAATGTTTTGTTTAAAAATTGAGATAATTCCAATGGTTCATAAACTTCACTATATAAATCTAATTCAACATCTACCAATTCTCCTTCTAATATTCTACCTACAATAAAACCTTCACCAATTTTTATTAAATCTTGTTCTTTTGTTACTTTATATATTTCTTTATTTTTCTCTATATATTCAACTTCTTCTTCTGAATTAGTTCTTGAACCTTTATAATTTGTTATATATACTTTTCTAATATCATTTAAATCTTCTAAACTTACTAAAAGTCCATTTTGATATTTCATCAATACCCATTTTTCTTCCAATTTTTCTGTTTCATATTTTTTTATTCTATAGTCATACTTAATATCTTTTTTTGTTATAAGTTTATTATTTAAAAAGACTTCACCTACTTTTATCTCATATTTATTATATAATTCATCTATATAGCCTGATAAACCATAATCTTCTTTTATATTTTTTGGTTCTTCTAATTGAACTCCTTCTGATATATTTACAATATCTATTCTTTCTTCTATCTCTAAGTTTTTCCCTAAAATAACTATTTTATTTTGAAATCTTTCATATATAAAGTTTCTATTTTCCCTTTCTTCTGATAAAAATAATAATGTTTGTCTTTTTTCATCAGAAGATATTACTTTTTTTAATCCTATTTTGTTATCTATTTTCCAAATTTCAAATGAATTTTGGAAAAAGTTTAAATTATCTTCTTTTTCATTTGTTTTTACTAATATATAAGTTGTATTTATTTCTGGTATTTTAACTAACATACCGTCTTTAAATGGTAGTATAATTCTATCACTTATTTGTCTAACATCATCTTTATTTAAATAATGTGTTATAAAATCCCCTCTTTTTTCAAAATATTCAAATTGACCAACATTGTATCTTCTTTTAAACAAATATTCTTCTATTTTTTTAAAATTTTCATACTCTTTTTGATTTAATTTTTCAATATTTATAGAGTTACTTTCTTTAGTAACATTTTCTAAATCTTCTACTTTTCTTTTTAATAAATTTAAAACTTTAATAAAATCTTCATTCTTATTTATTTCTTCAATTTTTAAAGTTTCTTTAAATTCTATATTTTGTTCTTTGTTTTTAAATTGATTACCTATTGTATTTGTTTCATTATTTTGTATTTTATTTTCATTATCATTATTATCTGTAAAAAATGTAAAATAACCTAAAATAACTCCTGCTCCACCCATTATTAATATTTTTTTTATTTTTTCTTTTTTTATTTCTTCCTCTGTTTTCTCTATTTCTTCTACTATTTTTTCTTCTTTTGGTTTTTCTTCTATTATTTTTGAATATATATTACCTTGTTTTTCTTTTTCTTCTTGAGTTGTTTTAGTTTCTTCATTGTTTTCTATAATATTTATTTGTTCTTCCAAAACAGAAGGTTCTTCCAAAACAGAAGGTTCTTCTAAAATAGAAGGTTCTTCCAAAACAGAAGGTTCTTCTTTTAATTCTTTTGCTCCATGTGAAGACAAAACTTCTTCATCTACCACACTTTTATATTTGTCTTTATTTCCTTGTTCTTCTTTAGTTTCTATATCTAATTCTTCAAAAAGATTTTCTGATTTATTTTTTCTTTTTGCCATAATTGAAATGCCTTTTTCTTTCTTTTTATTATAAAAAAACTTTTTATTATATATTTTTTTTTTGAAACTAAATAAATATTTTTTTTTATTTTCAATTTTACTTCTTTTATTTATTAAAATTTTTACAACTTTCTTTTTTTAGTTTATAATAGTTAAAAAAGGTAAAAATTTTGAAATCACATGTTTTAATTGTAGAGGATAGTTTGACTATGAGAAGAATCATTATGAATATATTGAATGATATGGACATTGATAGTATAGAACAAGCAAAAAACACAGATGAAGCAAAATCTGTTTTATTTGAGAAAAGAAATATTAATATACTTTTATGTGACTGGAACTTAGAAGGCCACAAAACTGGTTTTGATTTATTATTAGAGTTAAGAAAAGATCCTAGATATTCAAAAGATAAATTAAAAATTATTATGGTTACTTCTGAATCTGGTAAAGCAGAAGTTATCACTGCTTTGAAAGCAGGTGCTGATGATTACTTAGTTAAACCATTTGCAAATGATACTTTAAAAAGTAAAATTGTTCTTGCTCAACAAGAATTGAGTATGTCTAATGGTTCTTGGAATTAGGATTTTTATGTATGGAATTAGTAAAAGCTTCTGAGTTACTCAAAAAAAGTTTTGATGACTTTAATCATTTTTATTTAAATAATAAAGATATATTACACAAAAAAGACAAACAAGCACCTCTACTTTTAAAAGTTTTTAAAGATATAGACCTTAAATTATTTAAACAAATATTAGATATGGGATTCATATATGATTTCACTGTTCCTGATACAAAAATGAGTTTTTTACAAACTTTAATTGTAAATGAAGAATTAGATAAAGCAACTTTATTAGTTGCAAAATATCCTTTAAAAAATATAGACTTTGTACATAAAGCAACTAAACAAACAGCACTTATGATGGCTGGTTATATGAACCACACTAGATTAGGACAAGCATTATTATTCAAAGGGGCTGATCCTACACTTAGAGATATAAATGGTTTAACAGCATTACAAATTGTTAGACTAAATAAAAACAAACATTAAGATATACTATGGTACTTTTTTTAATATTTACCATAGGTATTATATTTGGTTCTTTTTTAAATGTTATTATTTTAAGAACACCTTCAAAAGCCTTTTCATTTCAAAAACAAAGATCACATTGTTTAAAATGTAATTCAAAATTACATTGGTATCACAACTTACCTATTTTATCTTGGTTATTTTTAAAAGGTAAATGTTATTTTTGTAATACACCCATTTCAATTCAATATCCATTGATAGAATTTATAAGTGGGGTTTTATTCTTAACCTCTTATATTTCTTATACTAATTTTGATTTCTTTTTCTTTAAAAATATTTATTTTTATTTAGTTTCTTTAATATTATTAATATTATTATACCTTTCTGTTCATGATATTAAATATAAATATGTTTATTTAAATCATATTTTTGTTTTATTTGGATTTTCTTTTGTTTTAGGATTATTAAATTATGAATATATATATTATCATTTTTTATTTTTAGTACCTATATTATTATTGAAATTTATTTTTGATAATATAAAAGGTGAAATAACATTAGGAACTGGTGACTTAGTTCCTTTATTTACATTAAGTGTATTGACTATAAATTATGAAAATTATTTATTTGAAGTTTTATTTTCTTTATGGATTATGAGTATTAGTGTAGTTCTTGTATCAAAGATATTCTCAATAAAGAGAACACCTTTAATACCTTTTATCTTAGCTAGTATATTTATTAAAAGTCTATTTCTACTTCTTTTCCCTCATTTTCTGTTACAGTTTCAATAACTTCTATTTCTTCCTCTAAAACTTCTTCTTTTAATTGTGTTGCAATATTTAATACTTTATCTTTATCTTTTATAACAATTCCTTTTCTAATACCTGTTGCCATTCTTGAAACACTTGTTAAATCTTCAATTTTTATCACAGCAGTATTTCCATTTAATGTATTTAATATTAAGTTTTCAGTTTTTTCATTTAATAATATAATATCTACTACTTCTCCTTCTTCTACTGTTTTTCTATAAACAGTATTCCCTCTTCTATTTCTTCTTTGAATTTTCAATTCTTCAAGACTTGTTTTTTTAATTCCTCCATTTTCAAAAGCTATAATTAATGTATCTTTTCCATCATTTTCTCTTTTGATAGAAATACCTTTAATTTCTCCATAAGATTCAATATCATATACTTTTACACCTTTTCCTGCTTTATTTGTTTTTCTAATATCTGATACTTCAAATCTTAGACCATAACCATTTCCACCTACTAAAATCATATGGTCTGTTGGATTTACTAAATCAAAGAATGTAATTTCATCATCTTCTGCAACTTTATTAATAATAATTGCTCTATTTTTTGTTGCTGATTTAAATATTTTGATTTCATTTCTACTAGATAAACCATTTTTAGTTACAAAAACTACTTCTTTCATATCTTCTGTAATTGTTTTCATTCCAACAATTTTTTCTTCTTCTGAAATATTTATTACATTTGAAATATGTGTATGTTTTTTTAATATATCATATCCATTTATTTTAAATACTCTACCTAAACTTGTAACTAATAAGATTTCTGCTTTTAAATTACAGTTTAATACTGATTTAACTTCTTTTTCTTTTTTATTACCTTTTGTTGTTTGAGTACCTCTTCCTTTTACTTTAATATTATTTTCTTGCCAACCAATTGTTTGATCTTCCATTAATGTAATAATTATATCTTTGTCTTTAATTAAGTTTTCTTTTGATAATGAAATAACTTCTTCTAAAACTTTAGACTTTCTTACACATTCTTTTATTGTTGGTGTTTCTAATAATTCTAAATAATCTTTTTTGATATAATCAAAAATAGTGTCAGAAGTTTCTATTACACCTTCTTTAAATTCTTTTTCTTCTTTTATTGTTTTATACTCTTCTTCTCTTATACCTACTTCTTTTTTAGTTAATTTTCTAATTTGTAAAGATAATACATAATCTAACTGTTCTTTTGTAAAATCAAATACTTCATTTAATTTTTGATTTGCTTCTTCTTCATCTTCTGATTTAGTAACAATGTCAACAAATTCTTGTTTTTTATTCATAATTTCAAAAAATGCTTCTAATAATGACATTCTATGTTTTATTTTATTAATATCAAATAAAAATGAATTTAATACAATGTGTCTTCTAAATGCTAAGAATGTTTTTAAATTATCAAATATTGAAGTTCTTACTGGAATACCATTTTCATTGATAACTGTTTGATTTGTTGTAAATGCCTTATCTAATGTTGTATTCTTTAAAATTTTTGTTAATTCTACATATAAATCTGCATCTCTTTTTATTTGAAATACAATATTTACTTCTGTTTTATCTTTTTCATTTAAAACAACTACAGGAGTTTCACAATGTAAAACATCTTCTGGGTCTTTTGCTATTTTTTTACCACCTGTTTCAACAAAATTTTGTCTTAATGTTTTTAATTCTTCCATTACATTATTTGTTGCTGTTTCATAAGGAATGTTTGATAATGTAATTGTATGTTCTTTTTCATCTATTGTATATTTTGATTGCATTCTAAAAGAAACCTTATCTTTAAATAATACATTTTCCTTTTCTTCTTCTTCTGTAAAATAAATATTACATCCTGTTGGAAAATCAGGAGCTGGAATTATTTTTCTATATTCATCTTTTAATTCTTTTGTTAATTGATACCCTTTATCATAAAATTTATCATCAATTAGTTTTATAAACATTTTTATTAACTCTTGTGCATTAAATGAAGGAAATTTTGTTCCCATTGAATATGCAATTCCAGTAGAACCATTAATTAAATGAAATGGTAACTTAGCTGGTAATACCTTTGGTTCTTTTGTAGAACCATCAAAGTTATCTTGCCAAGAAACTACATTTTTTTTATCCATATCTTGAAAATATAAGTCTGCAATAGGTTTTTTCATACTAATTTCAATATATCTAGCTGCTGCATGAGAAGAAGGGTCTTCCAAAGAACCATAATTCCCTTGTGGATTAAATAACATTAAATTGTTTTTAAATGATTGTGCCATATTAACATATGTTGATATAATAGAACTATCTCCATGTGGGTGGTAATTTGCCATTACTGTACCTGTTGGTTTAATAAGTTTTACTGTTTTAGAACCAATTAAATTATCCACTTTCATTGCATATAAACATCTTCTTTGTACAGGTTTTAAACCATCTAAAATAGAAGGAATTGCTCTATCTTCAATAATATATGAACCATACTCCAACATTGCATCTCTTGTTGTTTTTTCAATTGATTCCTCAATATTATTTTGTCCAACTAAATCTATATTTTCAAATAATTCATTTTTTTCATTTGTTGCCATATTATTTCCTTTTATAATTCTGATTTTTTAGATAAACCTTCTGGTGTATCTAATCTAATGATTTGTTTTTCTTCATGATGTTCAACATAATAATCTTTAATAATAGATTTTAGTTCATCTTTTGCTGTTTTCTCACTATCCCCCATAAAGATTTCTAATTCTTTGATAGCTGTTTCTACTTCTTCTACACCAATTTTTATCAATCTTCTATTTACAGGATTTAATGTTGTTTCAAAAATTTCAGAAGGTTCCATTTCACCAAGACCTTTATATCTTACAATATCCCCTGGTGTTTTATTTTCTTCTAAATATTTATCCATTTCTTCTTTTGTCCAAATATATTTTTTATTTTTTCCTTTGGTAATTTTATATAATGGTGGAACTGCAACAAAAATATGTCCTTTTTCAATCATATCCATAAAATATGTATAAAAGAAAACCATTAACAATGCTTGAATATGTTTACCGTCTACATCAGCATCTGCTAAAATAATTACTTTATCATATTTTCTTTTTTCATAATCATATTTTGGCCCAATCCCTGTACCAATTGCATAAATTAAACTTCTAATTTCTTTATTTTTTAAGATTTTTAATTTATTTTCTTTTTTTAATGTATTTAAAGGTTTACCTTTTAGTGGTATATAGGCTTGATATTTAACACTTCTTGATAGTCCCACAGAACCCCCTGCTGAATCTCCCTCAATAATGAATAGTTCAGTCATTGAGTTATCTCTACTTGTACATACTTTTAATTTTCCTTCTTCTTTAATACTATCATCTTCATTTTCAGAAAATAAATTAGAGAAAATCTCTTCTTGTACTTTTTCAGAAGAAAGTCTTGCTCTTTTAGCAGCTTCTAAAATCTTAAATAATATTGTTTTGTCTTCTTGTGTAATTTGTTCTAACCAATTACTAAATAAAGATTTAAAATATTCTGTTGATAATGGTGAAATCTCAGGATTATTTAAAGCTTCTTTTGTTTGCCCTGAAAACATTGGATCTTGTATCTGTACACTATATACAAATGTCATATTTGACATAATATCTTCTGTTTCAACAGGAAATATTTTTGGATTATGTTCTTGTAAATAATCATTTATTTGTTTTTTAATTTGACTTTTTAAAGAAGTCTCTTGTTTTCCTCCTTTAACTTTTACTCCATTCACAAAAAATAATTGAACTAAATCCCTACCTTCTGAAAAGTTGAATGAAAATCTTTGTTTTGACATTTTAAAATCAGCAAAGTCTTCTTCTTTTTCAATTTCTTCTGCTTTTACCACTTTTCTTCTTCCATTTTTCCAAATAACAAGTGCTGTTTCTTCATCTTTTTCTATATGTGTTTTATGTAGAAATTTACCATGTTGATTTAAGTCCAAAATATCTGAAATACTTTCTTTTCTTTTAAAAACCTTTGTTTTATCATTAAATGTCAAATGTATTTCTAACCCATTATTTAAGAATGGAATATATTTTATTTTATTTTCAATCCATTCTTCTTCAAAAGAACAACCATGTTCAAATACACCTTCATCATCAAAATCATCTGTCTTAATTGAAGGAATAAATCTAATAAAAGTACCATTTGGTTTTTCTTCTTCTAAATCACTTATTTGTACGTCTGTTACTTTGTGCCCATCCTTAAATGATTGAGTTGCCATTTTCCCATCTTTGTAAACAATTACTTCTAGTTCATCTGATACTGCTGTTACAACAGAAGCTCCTACACCATGAACTCCTGAAGAATATTTATATGAAGAAGTTTCTGTTTTTGATTTTTTGTGTTTTCCTCCTGCATGAAGTGTTGTTAATGCTAATGTAAGTGCTGATACACCTTCATCATTTAAACCAAAAGGAATTCCTCTACCATAATCTCTAATACTTACTTCATTTTTTTCAGAATCAATGTTAATTTCAATTTTTTCTCCATGTCCTGCTACAAATTCATCAATTGAGTTATCTAAGATTTCTGTAAATGTATGATTAAAACCATTAATACTTGAATCACCTAAATACATTCCTACTTTTTGTCTACAATTATAAGGATATTTTAGTTCTTTTATCGAACTAGCATCATAATTATCACTCATCATTTTTCCTTTTTCTTTTATTTATTTAAGATTATACCAAAATAACCTTAAAAAGATTTTAATTTTATAAAAAAAAACAAAAGAAAATAAAAGATTATAATATTTAAAAAATATAGGATTTTTTATGGCTGAAAATAATAATGATGATTTAAATTTAGAAGATATCAATCTTGATGATATCAATCTTGATGACATTGATTTAGAAGGTTTAGATTTAGAAAATATTTCAGAAGAAGACTTACAAGAAGATTTAGAAAACATGGATTTAGAAGAAGAGCTTCCTCCCTTACCAGAAGAAAGTATTAATTTAGATGATGTTGATTTATCTGAAATAGAAGATTTATCAGAAGAAGAATTAATGAACATACAAAAAGAACCAGTTGATATGGGTGATTTTAATTTAACAGATATACAAGAAGAAGCAGATAATAGAGAACTTGATATGAATTTAGAAAACATTGATATGGTTGAAACTCCTTCATTGTCAGAAGAACAATTAGAAGATTTATCAATGGATGAAACTACTACACAAGAAAAATTAGAAATAGAAGAAGAAAAAGATTTAGAAGAAGATTTAGAAGAAGAACTAACTGATGAAGAACTAATGGTAAAAAACCCAGAAGAACTAACAATGGAAGAAAAAATTAGAAAAGATGCCATTATTGAAGCAGAAATGGCTGCAAACTTTGATGATAATTTAGAAGAAGAAGACTTAGAAGAAGAACTAACTGATGAAGAACTAATGGCAAAAAACCCAGAAGAACTAACAATGGAAGAAAAAATTAGAAAAGATGCCATTATTGAAGCAGAAATGGCTGCAAACTTTGATGATAATTTAGAAGAAGAAGATTTAGAAGAAGAACTAACTGATGAAGAACTAATGGCAAAAAACCCAGAAGAATTAACAATGGAAGAAAAAATTAGAAAAGATGCTATTATTGAAGCAGAAATGGCTGCAAACTTTGATGATAATTTAGAAGAAGAAGATTTTGATGAAGAAGAAGATTTTGATGAAGAAGATTTTGAAATAATCCCAGAATATAAAGAATTATCTTCTCTTGCAAAAAAAATACAAATTATATTAAGTATAATTTCAAATAAAGATTCTTCAATTAATGATATAGAAATTGAGGATATGGAAGAAAAAGAAGAAATACTTGAAATATTACATCAAGGAATTCTTAAAACATTTAGAAATAAATTAAATGCTGACGTTGTTAATGAAATTTCTGTTGTTGAATATAGAAACAATATTAAACATATTTATTCAACAATAATTTCTATTTATAAAACTAAAGAAATCAAAATCAATGGTAAAAATACTATATCACCTGAATTAGAGATATTTGATATAACTTTCTTTACTTTAATTAATTATTTATTTAAAGAAACTAGAAAAATTTTGGGTTAAAGGTTATTTTATGAGTGATGATAAATATAAAACTAATGGTAATAAAGATAGTTCTAAAAAGAAAGCACTATCAAGAGAAGAATATACTAAAAAAATTGAAGAACAAAAAGAAAAATTTGGTTTTTTTGATAAATTAAAAATTATTTTTAGTTCTTTTAAATGGCAAGCTATTATTTTTTTAATTTTTGTTTTCTTTGTTCCTTTTTTATTAAGTGGTTTATTTATATTTACTATTACAGAATATAGTTATTTAATAGATATTTTTAAAAATACTCCTTGGTATGATTTTTTTAATTCAAAAGAAAGTATTTTAACATTTATTAGAGATGTATGGAGTACTTACTTAATAATTATTAATTTTGGTTGGATTTTTAGTTTTTTTGATTATAGTCCTATTCAATTTGCTTCTATGTTTAAGGATAATATTTCTGCTATTATATATACTGTTACTTTTTATGTTTTTTTAACTTTAACTATTTTTAACTTTATCTCGGTTTTAGTTATTAAAAAGTTTAAATTATCAAAAAAAGGTAATAATGAATTATCAGAGCTTACAAAAAAATTAAGAAAAACATACGCACAAGCTCATACCATGAAAAGTACACATGAAAAGAAAAAATATGAAAAAGTACTTTCTTCTATTAAAAAAAGTATTATTGAAAATTTAAAAATTTTAGTTAGGGAAAATCAAAAAAAAGATGACCCTAATAAGATTTATTATTTATCTAGTCCCATTTTTAAAATTATGACAGATAAAATAGATTCTATGAGTGCTGGTATGATTGCTGGACTTACAAATAAATATTGGCAAAAAATAATTACAAAACAACAAATAATTGAAAGTTGGGAAGAAGTTTTAGACTTTTTATTTAAATGGCAATTTAATGGTAATCAAATGGAATTTATTGAAAAATTAAATATTATAAATAACCCTAAGTATGGTATTGATCCTATTAAATTTTGTAATTATGGTAAAAAAGATGAAAAAAACCAATATACATTTGAGGAACAAAGAAAGAATTGTATGAAAATCATGTGTGTTGCTGCTTATTTTAAAAATTATCCAAAAGATCCATTTTTTTCTTTTTTTGAAAAATTTAATATTGTTTTTGATACTTATGAAAGAAAGTTAATTAAAAACTCTAATAATTGGATTATGGGTATTGAAAATGATAAAATCCCTTCTATATTACCTATGGCATTATTATTACCTAAAATGAATGATTTAGATAGTACATTTAAATTATCTAAATTAGTTTATGAAACATTAGGGGACTTAACAAATAAAATGCCTCTTTTACAAAATCAAGCTATTGAAGATAAAGGTTATAGTGAACAAACTCCTTATAAAATAACATATAAAGTTCTTGAAGATTTAATTGTTTCTAAAACAATGGAATTTATTGAATTATTATTTTTTAATATTTTTATTGATTTCACTCAAACTAAAAAAATTAGAACAAGAAATGGTAGTAAAGAAATAAATGCTTGGAATAATTTTTTAATAAAAGTTATTAAAGATATTCAAAAAAGAGGAAATTTTAAGCCAGAAGAGAAGAAAGAAATTGAAACACTAATTAGAAAAGGTCTAACTCAAAAAGTTCAAGGACTTTCTTTAAATTATCATACTAATCAAATATCTCAACCTATTGATGCTGAAATACAAGTTGCAAAACTAAAAAGACTTATAGGTATTGAACTTTTTTTAGATTTTTACCGTGATTTTTTAAAAAATACAAATAGAATATTCTTTTTTAGAAGAGAACATTTAGATTGGAAACAAAATGATGATTTAAGTGACTTACATAATACCCTATTAAAACAACTTATGAATTATTATGAATATTATTATGAATATTTAAATATATATGAAAATATAAGAATGAAAAATTAATTTTTATTAAATTAAAAGAGAAATATTTTTATTTTCTCTTTTAATAATTTTTTAGATATAGAGATTAGCTTCTAATAAATTTTAAGATTTGTTCTACAATATCCATTGGAACTAATATTTCATCTATAGAACCTTGATTAATACATTCATTAATTATACCCGGAACAACAGTAGTTGAAGGTTCTTGTGCTATTGTTTTAGAACCTGATTTTTTTAAATTATTCATTCCTTCAACACCATCTCTACCCATACCAGTTAAAATTATAGATAATGTTTTTGTTTTACTACATATGTTTGAAATACCTCTAAACATCACATCTATACTTGGTGAATGTGAAGATATTGGAGAATCACCTAATAATTCTATTTGTAATCTTCCATTTTTTAATTTTGGAACAAAGTGTTGGTCAAAAGGCATATATATACTATTGTTTAGTATACTTAATTGATTTTTTGCTTCTTTTACATTTAGATTAGTTTTTCTTTGTACCCTATCAATTATATTTTTTGCAAAATTTTTAGTTATATGTTGAGTATATAATATTGGTGGTACTGTTTCATGTGGTTTAAGTTCTTTTTCTAATTCTGTTAATATTGTATCCATAACATTCAAACCTCCAATAGAAGCACCTATTGCAATTATTTTATTTGTATATCTTATAGTTGGTTGATATTTTATAATACTATCTAATTCAACTGCATCTTCTTTTTTTTCATTTGAAAGAGAACTTACTTTTTCTTTTCTTGATTTTAATTTATTTACTTGTGTTTCAATATTTTCTTTGATTTTATCTATTTGTTCTAATTTTCTTAAAACATTTACACTTGTAATAATTTTAGTAATATCACCTTTTGGTAATGTTAAAAAGTATATATTACCTTTTCTTTTCATAGAGGGTTCTCCCTCTTTATAAAAAACTAATAATTTATTTGTTTCATCTATATTTTGTATATCTAATTTTAATTCTTCCATTATTTTTTTAGTTTGTTCTATAAAAACAATTGTAGGATTTAATTGTATTAAAACTGATAGATTTTTTTCACTTGTAAGCATTAAGTTTTTTTTATAAAAATCATGATTTGTTAAAATTGTACTAAAATGTGAAACACTATTACTTTCAGAAGTTATTAATAATATTTTCATATTATACCTTTGAAGATTTTACAATAAAATAGTTTTTTACCTCTATTTGTCTCCCCTGAACACCACCTATATCAACTAATTGAAAAGATATATTATTTTGTTTTGCCCATTCTGTAACAAATTCTATATTTTTTTGACCTATTGTACTTGTTGAAGACATTTTTGCTCCACCATATATTTTTAGTTTAATATGATTTTTTTTACAACCATACTCCATCATTTTAGCTATCATAGATTGAATAGAAAACAATCCTTCTCTATAATCATTTTTTGTTTGTGTCATAATAATCGGTAATAAAAAATGATTTACTCCTGTTATTCCTGTTTTTACATCATATGCTATTACTGACACACAAGAACCTAATAATGTTTTTACTTGTATATCTTCTATTGTTTTATCTTGGAATACAACAAATTCTCCACCAATGAAATTAAACTTGTGTTTAACAACCATTTTTTCTTTTTCTAATTCAATTTTTGTATATTCTTTTTGGTTCTTTGTTGTTTTTGCATAAAATAAACAAAAATCTTTACTCAACTCAACACTCATTTAATTATTCCTTTATTTTTTTAAATATATTATGATACTTTTCTATTTTTTCTATTTTCTCTTCTATTCCCCAAGGTGTCTCACTATGCCCTAAGAATAAATAACCACCCATTTTAACTTTTTTAAATATGTTTCTTATTATTTGTGTTTGTAAATCTTTATTAAAATAAATTAACATATTTCTACAAAAAACTAAATCAAATTGTGAATGTTTTATCAATGTTTTTTCATCTAATAAATCTGCTTTTTCAAATTTCATCTTCATATTTAATATTGAATTAGTTTTAACCATCCCATTTTCTATCTCTTTCCAATTATCTTCATAATTTTTTACCCAAGAAGGTATACCAATAAATACTTTTGATTTTTGATAAGTATGACTATTTGCTATATCTATAACTTTTGTAGATATATCTGTACCAAGTATATCAAAATCTGTTCCTTCTTGTTGTTTCTTTTGATTTAAAACTATTGCCAAACTATGTGCTTCTTCACCAGAAGAAGCTGCTGCTGACCATAATTTTATTTTCCCTGAATTTTTATATTCATTTAATAGAAATTCAAATTGTTCTGGTTCTCTAAAAAATCTTGTTGTGTTAGTTGTAAATACATTTATAAATTCTTGTTTATATTTACCTTTTGTTAAACCTTCTATTACTTCTTTTCCTTCTATTTTATAACCCAAATCTCTTAAAATCTTATTGAATCTATTATTCATAAGTTCTTTTTTACCTTCTAATGTTGTAGAACCAATCCATTCTTTTGTTAATTTAACTATTAAATCCATATCTTTGTTTGTTAATTCATATCTCATTTTTTAAATACCTCTTTTTTTATTTGAAGTTCCACAGTATTATCATTATTATACATAATATTTATAAAATTTTCATATCTTACAAGTAAAGGTAAGTACTTTTTTTCTGAAGTATTTTTCTTTATCTTTACTATTATAAAATTTTCATTTGATTTTACATGTAATAAATTTTTTTCTTCTACTGTTTTATTGATTATTTCTAATTCTTTCGCTAATGTTGTAATTGGTTCTTCTTTTTTTATTATAATTTTAGGCTCTGTATTTGTTTTTAATACAAATGTTAAACCACCTAAAAAAAAGAAAAAAATTAATATATATACTAATAATTTAATAAAAACTTTTAAATTGCTATTATCAGTAGTTCCATAATTTTTATATTCTAAAGTCATTTTTTTTTCTTTTCTTTTTTATTATTATAATTTTTTTATCTCTTTTTTTTATTTCTTTTTAAAAATTTAATTTAAAACCATCTTTAACTGGTTTCGCTTCAACATATGGAACTAATATTTTTGAAAAGTTTTTTGAAAATATTATTCCAAAGCCATATCTTGCTTTACCTAAAAAATCCAATACTTCATTTGTTTCATCATTATTTATTTCTTTTCCTTCACCGTCTATAGATTTTATTTGATCTTTTGGTATTATTGTTTGTGCTTTATCTTTAGTACCAGGGTCTGCTACTCTCAAAAAACATTTTGTAGAAGCATTTCCTAATATTCTTTCAACAAAATTAGGTCCATCAGAACCTCCACTTAAACCTGCAACATCCTGAGAAGAAACTATAGTTGCAACTCCAACTGACCTTGCTTGTGCTAATATTGTTTCAATATCTGTTTTACTTTTTCCTACAAAAGTTGCCATTTCATCTAATACTAGTAAAAATAATGGTGAAGATTTTCTTCTTAATTTATCAAAAATAAAATTTGGTGGTAAATCTTCATCAGGGTCTATATCCTCTGTTTCAACATTTTTCCCCAATGCTTTTGAAATACCATTTTTTATTGCCCCTATAATAAAAGAACCTATTACTTCCAATTGGGATGGTGATAAACTCATTGCAGGAAGCATACAATATAATAATTTATTATTAAAAATAACATCTGCAAAGTCAATATCATTTTTTGCTGGTGCAAAAATATTTGGGAATGTTTTTATTAATGAAGACAAATCCCCAAATTGAGTTGAAGAATAACCATGTTGTACTGTCATTTGTTCTGGCATTTCTGGTTTTTGTTCTGTTAAACTCATTGCTACTGCCCCACCATATTTTGATAAATATTTCACAACTGAATCAGAAACTAGTGTACCTCTAAAATCATATGCTTTTGGAACCCAATATCTACTATATGCACCTAAATCATTATGATTTAATAAATCTTCATCTGGTTTATCTGGATCTTCTTTTGAGGCTGGAATTAAATTAACTAAAAATGCTTTTAAATCAAGTGCTTCATTTAAAGTATTAAGGTTAATTGTTTCACCTTTTCCTTCTTTTATATAAGAAAGAATACCAAATGCATCAGAAAGAACACCTTTTGCTTGTGTTTTGAAGAAATCATTTCCTCCTCCATCTCCACCACCAAAAACAGCTGATTCAATAATTGCAGCTGCGTCAACTAATGAAACAGATTCAAATAAATTAAATGAATTAGATTTTGCATCTGGATTAAAATTTAAAACTAATACATCATCTAATCTACCACCTGCATTTGCAAAGTTGATAAAATCTTCAAACATAGAAAGGTCTCCCTTTCCATCAATAAAGATACTACCTGCACCTCTTGGTGCTGCTAACTCATCTCCTTTTCCACCTACTGCTTGCCTTAAAATATTAAACAATTGTACTGATTTACCAGAACCAGAAGCTCCAAACAAAACCATATGTTGATCTAAGTTATCTACATATACAGGTCTACCCTCATAGTCTGTTGCTAATAGATAATTATTAAAAGCTTTTAATGAAGATTTTTTCGCATTAATACTATCATTCCCTGTACCTATATCTTCTATTGCTTTTTCATTTTCTCTATCTATTTCAAATTTTAATTTTTCTATTTTTTTTGCCCAATAAATTAATAATGGACCCACCAAATATCTATATTTTTCAAATTGTTTTATCTTTCTATCTAAATCTTTTTGAGCTATCACTAGTTTTTTAGTTTCTAGTTGTTTAGTTGAGAGTTTTACATTTTTTACTTGTTCTTCTGAAGATGACATATAAATACCTTTTCATATATTTATATTTATTATAATAGTTTTATTAGTTTTGTAAAAATATTAAGATTAAAATCTTAGTTTTTATTTGATATATTTACCCACAATTATGTGGGTAAATTATCTTATTGCATTACAAATGTTGTAAATAATATTTTTGAGATTTCTAATTCTTTAGGTAACATCATATTCAATTTTGATTTTAGTTCATCTTTTAAATCAATTTTACCTCCATATGTTGCTATTTCTTCTTTTACTTTTGAAGATAAAACTCCTATTATAGTATCTGTTATATATGGAACTTTTTTATTGTAAATTTCTTCATCAAATGTCTCATTATCAAAAACTAATGTCATTTGAATCTTTAAATAAGTCCTACCTGTACCTTGAATATTTACTATCAATTCCTCTGTTTGTTTTTCTAATGAATTTTCATCTGAAATTGAAGTTTTCTTTTCTACTTTTTCTACTTTTTGTTGATTATTTTCTTCTAGGTTATCAGAGTTCATAAACATAAACATAGCTACACCCATTCCAATTATTACTAAAAATAGAACAACAATAATTATTATTAAACCTATTGGTTTTTTCTTTTTTGGTTGTTCTTCAATTTGTTCTTCTTGAACTTCTTCTTCTGCCATTTTTACTCCTTTATTTTATTTTTGTTTTATAATTTATTAATTCTTGTAATAACTTTGCACTATCTACTGCTTCCATTTTTTTCATTATTTCTAATATTGTTTCTTCATTTTGTAAAATAAGTAACCTTATTGTACTCTCTTTATCATTTTTTAACATTTCTGAAATTATTTCTGCATTCTTACTTGCTTTATTTTGACTAAAAGAACTTATTATTTTTGTAGAAACCTTTCCTTCTATTTCTTTTTTTAATTCTTTTATTCTATTTTTTAATAATACTAATTCTTCTTTTTCCTTTTTTATTTCTTCTAATATCTTTCTATTTTGTTCTCTTTCTTCTTCTATATTTTTTTGTTTTATTTTTAATTGTTTTAAATATTCTTCTTGTAATTTTCTTCTTTCAATCTCTTTTTTTTCATTTATTATTTTATTATAATTATCTTCACTAATATTACTATTATATTCATTTGAAGCAAATAATAACGAACCCATTATTATAGTTAAATATATTTTTTTCAATATAAGTACCTTTTTTTCTTTTTATTATATTCAATTTTTATTTTAAAAAAATCTTTTTTTCTATTATCTTTTATAATATTTTTAAACAAAAAGGTTAATTAATTTGTATATATTTATTAAAATAATTTTTTTATTTTTATTTAATTCTTTTCTTTTTGGAAATGAACATATTAAACAATTATACAATATGAAAGAAATTGAATTAAAAAGAATTGATTTATATATTAATAAAATGAATAATTTAATAAAATTAGAAAATGATATAAAAAACATTATTTTAAATAAATTTAAAAGAGATACCATTATTATTTCAAATTTACTTTTAATTAATCCTTCTAATCACTTTATCTCTAAAATTAAAATATCTAATAATTCCACAAAAGATAGTCAAGATTATATTGATTTTATTAATAATTTTGGATATAAATCATTTTTAAATGATAATATCATTACTAGAATTAATTCTAAAAGATTTTTCTTTAGTGATAGTCCTATATTCATAGATTATAATAACAAAGGTTTTGAGATTTGTAATATATTAGGTGAAACAATTGAAAATAAAGTTCCTAATTTTGTCAAAGACTTTTATTTAAATAATACAAATAATAGAACTGGTGAATTTTTTTTCAATAATTATAACAATATTTCGATTGGACCAAATCAAGAAAAAGAACTTTGTATCTTTTATCTTTACCCTTCATCATTAAAAGAAGAAACTAAATCTAATTCAAAAATACAAAAATTAGGTATTGAAACTTTTTTTAGTGATGAATGTAAAAAAGTTGAAAAAGACAATCAAACTATTTTAATAAAAGATGGACCTACTTTAAAAGTAGGTGTTTGTAAAAATTCTTCTTTTAATTATTTAAGAACATTAGGAAAAATACCTAATAAGTTTATTCCAAGTAATACTTTGGACAATAATAATTTAGATACATATAATTATCCTTCTTCATTTATTAAAAATAATGATATTGATTTATTAAGTTACTCTAACCAATTTAATTATGAAAGTAATGAATTTAAAGAAGAATACAACATTTTTCATTTTATCTCAAGGAATAATGAAATTAATAAACCAAACTTTATAGGTGGTAATTATTCTTTTGATAAATTACCATTTGCTAATAAAGGTAGCTTATATGGAACACCCTTATCTTCATTAAATATTAAATATCCTTATAAAATATTCTTAGATGATTATCAAGAAGCTCTTTATTTAAAAGAACCTTGTACAAATCATAATATAAATAATAATTGTACTATATTTAATACATATTTAGAAAGCTATTATGCTAATGATCAAAATAAGTTTCCAAATTCTAATTTGAATAATATATCTAATGGATATATATATAATAATAGTAGTATTTCTATTTTTGGTAATAATATAAATGATGAAGAACATCAATTATCTAAACAATATAATTTATTTTTTGGGAAAAAGAATAGAATAGATAAAATATATAATAATTCTGTTAGTAATTTATCTTTTAAAAATCTTTTTGTTGATTGGAATAAAAAACAAGATATAACTGATTTTGGTTCTTTTTCTAATCCTTTTTTCTTAAATTTTGAAAATTAATTTATATTTAACAAAAAAAATAAAAAAAACTTTATAAAAAAAAATTCATTTACAAAAAAATGTTTATACTTTATTTGTAATTCAATTAAATAAGAATTAAAAAATGGATAAATAAATAAAGGAATAAATAAAATGAGTTTTCAAATAAATACTAATAGTTATTCGTTAAACACTTTAGCGTCTGCGAATAAAACTAATATGGACTTATCTTCATCTTTGGAGAAATTATCTTCAGGATTAAGAATTAACAAATCAGCTGATGATGCTTCTGGATTATTAATTGCTAATAATTTAAGAATGCAAGCTTCTTCTTTAAACCAAGCTACTGCAAATGCAAAAGGTGCAGTTAACTTAGTTCAAATTGCAGACAATGCTTTAGAAGAAGTTGATAAAATTTTAACAACTATCAAAAGTAAAGCAATTCAAGCAGCTGAAGATGGACAAACTGAAAAAACTAGACTTGCTATTCAAAAAGATGTAAATAGATTAATTGAATCTTTAAATAACATTTCTAAAACAACTAAATATAATGGACAAAATCTATTATCTGGTGCTTTCTCTAACAAAGAATTCCAAATTGGTGCATATTCTAATGAAACTGTTAAAATGTCAATTGGTGCAACTGATTCAAATCACATAGGACATATGAAAATGGAGACTATTGATTTTAATAATTTAACAAAAACAGTTGGTACTACTGACTTAGTTGGTTCTGGAATTGCTGCTAACACTGATATTACAGTTACAACTGGTAATACTGGTGAGACTATTGTTTTAGATGAAGCTAACAATGATTTTTCTGGTACTCAATTAACTTTAAATTCAGGTGATACTGCTGTAATTGCTGGTACAGATGCTATTACAATCTCTGCAATTGGTGATAGTGCTGCTTATTTAGCAAGTGGAATTACAAATGTAACTGATAATAATGATGGTACTTTTACTATTGCTGCTGCTGGTGCTACTCTTGCTCCAACTTTTGAAGACTTTACTTTTAAAGTTGAAGATTTAGATACAACAAATGCTGATACAACAATTACAATTACTGAAAATTTTGCAAATGTTGGAGAACAAGGTGTTAGAATTCAAACAGGTAGTAATGCGACTGGAAACTTAGCTGGTTCTGGTACTATTGTTGAAATTGATACTTTAGATTTAGGAGAAACTATTGCAATGAATATTGATGGTGAAGCATTACACACTATTGAAATTAATAATCAAGCAGGTACAGGTTTAGGTGCTCTTGCTGATTTAATTAATTCACATTCAGACACTATTGGTTCTGTTGCCTCTTTTGATGTATCTATCTCTGGTCAAACTGCTGTTACTGCTGGTAATGTTGGAAACTTAGTTATCAATGGTGTACAAGTAGGTAATGTTACAGATATCGTTGACAATGATGCAGATGGTAAATTAATCAATGCTATTAATTCTGTGTCTCATGAAACAGGTGTTGTTGCAAATGTTAACTCAGAAGGTATTCTTGAATTTAATTCTGCTGATGGTAGAGCAATTAAAATTGAAGCTGCTGATATTGATTCTGTTATGCAATTAGGTGCTGGTAATGAAATTACTGAAATTGGTCAATTAACTTTAACTTCTGCTGGTGCAGATGATATTTTAGTTGGTTTAAATGTAGACGGTACTTCTATTGATTCTTCTGTTGTTGCTTATGAAACTGCTAATGAAATTAATAACTTATCTTCAATTTTTACTGATAAGTTAATGACAACAAGAGAAGGTGCACAAAAAGCAATGGATATTTCAGATGCTGCTTTAGATGTTATTGATGCTATTAGATCTGATATAGGTTCTGCTCAACAACAATTAAATTCTATTATCAATAACATTACTATTACTGCTGCAAATGTTAAAATTGCAGAAGGTGGTATTAGAGATGTTGACTTTGCTGTTGAAACTGCTAATTTTAATAAAAATAAATTATTGGCACAATCAAGTACATATGCATTAAGTCAAGCTAATGAAGTTCAACAAAATGTTGCTTCTTTATTAAGATAATATTATTTTTTCCATTTTTTAAAAAAAGAGAAACACTTAAAGTTTCTCTTTTTTTTTTACTTTTAATTTTCTTTTAAGTTTTATCATATATAATATCCCTTAAAATTATTTAAATGGATATATTATGAAATTACAAAACCCTCATTCAAGAGAATTTTACATTGATTGTATCATTGACAACTTATTAGGTATAAATAATAAATCTTTAAGTGAAAAAGATTATATTATGTTAGGTGGAAACACAGGTGTTGGTAAAACTTCTTTGATTTTATTTTTAGAAGAACTTTTAAATATAAAAGTTTTATTAATTGAAGCTTCACATTTATCAGAAGAACATTTAATTGACATTCCTTTTATTAAAAAAGAAAAAAATGACTATATAGTTAAAAACTCTACTCCATTCTTATTATCTCAATTAAAATATAATTCTAATATTAAACCTTTTAGTGAAATAAATTATATAAATAATATAAATAGAAATCTTGAATTAAAAAAATATTATAATTTATATAAAGAAGAAATTAAAACAATACAACAAAATTATACTTCTATTTTATTTATTGATGAATTTTATAGAATGCCTAACATTAGAATATCTAATTTATTAAGAACTATTTTAAATGGTTACATTGGAACTCATAAAATACCACAAAATACATATATGATTTTTGCTTCTAATTTTGACTTTAATGATGAAGGGTTACATAATATACCATTTAATCATCAATTTACTTTTTTGAATATTGAAAAATCAAACAATGAAGATTATAAAAATTATTTATTTAATAAACATTCTTTTGAAAATAAAACAAAAGAATTAATAAATGGATTACTTGATTTAAATATATTAGGTTATAAAAATGAAGAAATATCTATTTCACCAAGAAAATTTGAAGAAATTAGTATATATATCAATCAAAACATTAATAATAAAGATATTATTTATAATTATTTAAAATTATCTTTTCAAAACTATAAAACTTTAAAAATTAGTGATAAATGGATTGAAGTTTATAATTTCTTGATTGATTTTTATGCAACTAAAACATTTAAAACATTCTCTTGGAAAGATATTTTATATAATCAAATTACTACACAAGAAAAATTAAATAATAAAAGAAAATACTCTTTTGCTCTTACTGGTACTTATGGTGTTTCTAAAACTTCTTTTATTAGACAAATTTGTAAACAAGAAAATTACAATTTGATTGAAATTGATGTTTCTACTTTAAATAGTGATGATGTGATAGGATTACCTTTAAGTAAAGAAAATGATAATAATTTAGAAACTTTTTTCTCAGAACCTTCTTTATATAAAAGAATTTTATCCCAATATAAAAAAATCAATAATGGTAAAAATTTTACTAATATTTTATTTTTAGATGAAATCACAAGAACTGATGATAGTGTTTTTAATGCTATAAGAAGAATGTTATTAAATAAAGAAATTAACGAAACTTACAAATTACCAGAAGATATATTAATTATAAGTGCTTTAAATCCAAATGGAATAGGAACTAATTCTTTAACTCCTCACCTAATAGATGTTATTGATTTTATACCTGTTGACTTAAAGAAAAATGATTTAATTTCTTATTTAAAAGAAAAAGAACAAAGCGTTAACTTTAATAAAAAATACAATTTTGATATAATTGATATTTCTTTTGGATTATTAGATTTAATTTTTGATAAGTTTAAATGTATTGAGACAGAAGTACATTTAAAAGATTTCACTTTAGAAATAGAACAAGAACATATATATATTTCTCCAAGAGAAATAGATTCAATAATTAGTAATTTTATTATTAAAACTAATAAAACATTATCTAAAATTGACTTTTTTTCAGATTTAAAAGATGAAGAATATACAAATATATATTATTCTATTGCTAATAATTTTTATATTTCATTTTTAAAGTCTTTTAATTTTATTTTAAATAAATATAGAATTGAAAATTCTAATGAAATTATTCATTTTATTCAAAAACTTTTAGAAAATAAGTCCACTTCTATTTTAGAAAATATAAAGTTTATTAAAAGTAAAAATATTATTAGTTTTAAAACACTTATGAATAATAATAATAATGACTATAATATATTATTAGAGGAAGATTGTTCTATTATTATCAATCAATATATTTCTACATTAGAAAATGATAGTATTTTAATACAAGAATTAACTGATTTTATCAATGAAACACTTATTAATGAAAAAAAATATACAAAAGAAGATTTAAATAAAATAAATATTTTATATCATTTTTTTAATAATTTAGATTATTCTAATTTTAATAATCAAATCACAAATAGAATATCAGAAGTTTTTAAAATAATGTGGAAAACTATAACTCATAACATAGTTTATGAAATTGAAAATCAGGAATTATTATTAGAAATACTTAATAGTGATTTATTAAATACTACTTTTAAAGAATGGTTTTTAGATGAAACAAATAATTTAACAGATAATCCATTATTTTTAATAAAACAAAAAGGTTAAACTTATGTTAAACTTCCCTAAATATGACATTACTTCAAAACATATTGAAAATATTCTTTTAGATTATTCAAAACATACTAATAGAAATATTGAAGAAGTTAGATTTGAAGTTTTAGATAAAGTTAATAATGAAAAACTTAAATTAAATAAACAAAGTCCTATTGTATATAAAGAAGTAATTGATTTATTAATTGAAGAAGTTGTTTTTGAGGAATACTTAATTAGTAAAAATTTAATTAATAAACAAATTATATATAGTTTAGTTAATGATATAAAAATAAGACATAAACAATTCATGCCTCTTATGGATGGATACACTTATCAAAAAATATTTCAAGTTAATTTAATTTTTATACCAAATAAAGTTTTAAAATTAAACCCTGAATTTGAAAATGTTAAAACTGCTGCTATCACTCCACAAGGAGATCTTATTTTTAATATTAATTTTATTAATAAATTACTTACTTGGGCACAATATAAAAAAACTAATGGTAAAACATTATGGTATGACATTCCTGAAAAAGATATGTATACTTATATTGAATTTCTTATTTTACATGAATATTTACATATTTTAAATGGTGATTTATATTATTCAAGCAATGAAGACTTTGATATAAAGTTTAACAATCTTGTATGTGATTTTATTAATAATTATGAATTATTAAAATACTTTGGTAATATTGAGGATTATTTATTACCAATTGGACTTTGGAGTAATAAGTATAATTTTGATAATTTTAAAACAAAAGATCAAATCTTTGATACTATTAAAAAAGAGTTAATAAATAATTATAAACACAATTTTGATGAACATTTTAATAATGAAACTAGAATTGAAAATAATGATATTAGAAATTTTAAATTAGAAGAATTTTCAGATATTGATGAAATTGAGTATATTGAAAACAATATTGAAGATATAAAAATTGAAGAACATACAAATAATGATTATTCTAATAATATTTCAATTATAGAAAATCTTGAATATAATCCAAAATATAATTGGAAAAAAATATTAAATAAGTTTATTCCTCATAATAATGAAAACATAGTATATAGCTATTCAAAAATAAATAAACGTTCTATTTCTTCTATTGATAGATTAGAAACAGAAGGAATTTCTTCCATTAAACCTGGTATTATTAAAAATAATGATGATAAAAAAGATTTATTATTAATTATTGATAATAGTGGGTCTACTATCAGTAGTTTAAACTCTATTTCATATGAATTTTTAGAACTTTTAAAAAACAAAGAAAATAATTTAAACAATCTTTTTGTTTTAAAATTTGATAGTAGTTTCAAATTATATAAACTAGATCTTATAAATAATAAATATATTGAATTTGTAGAACCTTGTTGTTTTTTACAACATTTTAATTATAAATCAAAAATCAAATATAATAACATTAGAGAATTGTTTTTACAATCTAGTGGTGGGGGTACTATTTTTTGTGAACAAACTAAAGATGTTGCATTCAATATTATTAAAAAATACAAGACAAATACTATTTTTTTTACTGATAATGATATTTTATACCATAAAAACAAAAATCATCTAGAAAATCTATTCAAAAGTTGTGAAAACTTAAAAATTAAATTTTCATTAATTGCAACTAATGAGGAAACTAAATTAAATATTCAAAACAAAACAAAGTATAATCAAAAAATTCTTTTTAGTAATTTTTGATTATTTTAATCAAATGTCTTTTTTTTGATTTTTTTTTAGTATAATCTCTTTTAGATCTTACAAAGGAGTTGAGGTTTTCCTCTAAAATATATGTTTAAAAAAACTATTGATTTTATAAAGGATATTAAGCATGAATTATATATTGCTTTTTATCCTAGTCCAAAACAAATAAGAGTTTGGTTTTTTCAAATTGTTGTAGCAACAGCAATTTTCTCTTTAATTTTCTTTTTAATGGACAGTTCTTTGTCTTCTATAATTAAAGAATTAATTAACTTAAATAATGAGGTAATAAAATAATGAGACAATATAAAGACTTAATTAATAAGGTATTATTTACATTAGGTATTTTATTTTTTTATAAAATATGTACTTATTTTCCATTACCTGGTATTGATTTACAAATGATACAAAATTTCTTTGAACAACAACAAAATACAATGTTTGGTATGGCAAACTTATTCTCTGGTGGTGCTATTGAAAGAATGAGTTTTGTAGCTATTGGTGTTATGCCATATATCACTGCTGCTATTTTAATGGAATTATTTGCACACTTTGATAAAAACCTTGGTGCATTAAAGAAAGAAAAAGATGGAATGGTTATATTTATTCAAAGAACTAGATATTTGACTGTTTTAATTGCAACTTTCCAAGCTATTGGGGTTGCCTATGGTGTTACTCAGATGGGTGAAGGTATTTTAAATATACCTGTTTGGCAATTTATGTCTTATGCTGTTCCTATGTTGGTTTTAGGTACTATGTTATTAATGTGGTTAGGAGAACAAATTAGTGCTTATGGTATTGGTAATGGTATTTCTTTAATTATTTTTACAGCTATTGTATCTTCTATACCAGGTGGTTTAGTTAACACATTAAGTTTAATTGATAATGGTACTCTTAACTTTTTATTATTCCTTGTTATTTTATTTATTATTGTTATTACTATGTTATTTATTATATTTATTGAAAAAGGTGAAAGAAGAATTCCTCTTCAATATACTTCTTCTGAAATGACTGGAAATTTTTTACCTATTAAATTAAATTTAACAAATGTTATACCTGCTATTTTTGCCGGAGCTTTAATTTCAATTCCAAGTACTATTGGGGTATTTTTTAAAGATGTTCCTTCATTAAATTTTTTTAATGATCTTTTTGCTGCTGGTTCTTTAACTTATCATTTAATTACTTTTTTATTAATTTTCTTTTTTGCACTTCTTTACTCAAAAGTTGTATTTAAAACACAAGAAACTGCAAACAACCTAAATCATAGTGGAGCTTTTATCCCTGGTATTAGACCTGGTGAAAACACTAAACTTTATTTAGATAAAATTGCTAAAAAAATAAGTATTTTTAGTGGAGTTTATTTAGGATTTATTGCTACTGTCCCTTGGATTATTATGCAAAACCTTGGTGCACCTTTTTATTTTGGTGGAATAGTTACATTAGTTGTAATACAAGTTGTTTTTGATTTTATTAATAAATTTAATAGTGAACTATCTACTATTAAACTTAAAGAAAATGAAAACAATACTTTCTTATAGGAGATTGAATGAATACTATAATTTTAACTATACTTCCATTATCTATTATTGGACTTATTTTATTACAAAAAACAAATGCAGGGATACAAGGAGATACTCTAAAAGCCTCTGCTTCACCATTAACTAAAAGATTACAATTAACTATTGTTATTTTAGTAACTCTTTTTTTAGCTAGTAGTGTTTTTTATTCTAATCAATTACAAAAAATTAAAAATGAAGAAAATAAAGCACTTATGGATTCTCAATTACAACAAATGGAATTACAACAACAACAATTAAAAAACATTCCTAATAAGTCTTTTCAAGAGTTAGTTAAATAACTTTCTCTTGAATACTTTTTGACACTTTTTTTATCTTACTACTTAAAAAAAACATTTTTTTATCTTTTCACTTTATAATAGAATTAATAATTAAATAATAATACAATTTAGGAGACCAAAATTTGGAAAATGTAACATACCAACAAAGTGTAACAAATGATCCATATAAAATAATTCAATTATTATATAGACATCTTTTAAAAAACTTAAAGAAAATGAAAAAATATATTTCTTTGATAAATGATATTGAGTTAGATTTTGAAGACCAACATACACTTTCAATTAGAAATGAATATGAAAATGAATTAACAAAAATTTCACAAGTTTCAAATGAAATTATTTTAGAATTAATTTCTACTTTAAAATCTACTGATTCAGAAAGTGAAGATTTTGTAAAATATCTTTCTGGTCTTTATTTACACCAATTAAAAGAATTAAATTTAACTTATGTTGAAATGACTGAATATAGAATTGACAATATTTATAATTTCTTTCAAGAATGTAATGAAGCTTGGAATATAATTATTGAAAATAAAGAAAATGGTACTTTATAATGAATGAAGATTATTCTAATTATCATAAAGATATTTTACAAATAAAAAGTGATTTACAAGGTAAACAAAAAAGTATTGATGCAACTCTTAATATTCCACAAGAAGAATGGGAAGAGAAACTAACTGAATCTACGAATATACAAGATACTCTTTTTAAAAAATTAGAACAATTAATTGCTATTAATAATGAAAAATCACCTGAAATTAAAATGAATAGATTACTTTTGTTTTCAGAAGGTTTTGATTCAATTGATTTAATTAGTCAAATACATGGGGGAGAACTTCAAATGTGGTTTGAAAATCTTGAAGAATTAAAAACTTTTTTAAATGAATATGAAGTTTCTTTATTTGAAGAGAAAAAAAGAAGAAAGTATATAGACACTTATTTAAAATAATAAATAGTCTATTTTCTTTTCTTTTTCTTCAATCTCTATCATTTTTACTATTTTTCCTTCTTTTATTTCAAGTCTATATGTTTTATCTACTTTTATAATAATATATTCTTTTTCACCTACTATAAAAAAATTAATTTTTTGTAATGGTTTTGATATTAATACAACTCTTTGTATTCTAATATCACTCCTTAAAGAGGCTGCAAAATATTTATAAAAGTTTTCTTTAGAAAGAATTTGAAATAAACTTTCTAATTTTGATAATTTATTTAAATTATCATTTTCTTTTATTTTTATATCATAAATAAGATTTTTATAATCCATTTGAATTAATAAAGTTTTATACTTTCTTTCTTCTGTTAAAACAATTATTTTTACTTCTTTTATAGTTTCTTTTAATACATTATTTTGATTTCTATAATATTTTCCTTGATGAGGTTTTATTGATATTATTTTTGAATTAAAGATTTTTTCTTTAATAAATCTATTTATTATTAATTCTTCTTCTTTTTTCTGATTTTTTAGATTTTCTTCTTTTATTTTTAAGTTATATGAAAATATTTTATCTCTAATTATTAAAAATTCTTCTTTATTACTATTTATTAATATTTTAATATATTGATTTAAAGTTATTGCATCCCAAACAATATAATCTTTTCCATTTTCTTGGATTTTTAAAATTCTATCAGGATATTTAAAATCTAATTTTTCTGTTACTTTATATGAAACACTTATAATAAATATTGAAAAAACAATCAATATAATCATTATTGACATTGATTTTACAAGTGTTTCTCTATATTCATTTTTCATTTTTAATTCTTTATATTATTTTTATTTTTTATTGTATTTAATTGTAATTTATATAATTCTTGAAGCTTTAATAAATTATTTTTATATTCTACTTTAAATGCATTTATTTTCTCTCTAAATTCTTTTGTTATTTGTTCTTTTGTTAATTCATATTCATCTTTTATCATAATATAATTATTTCTCAATTCATCTAAATGATTTTGCTTTTCATTTATTTCTTTTCGTAATTTTAATAAGATTAAGTCATTATCTGTACCATTTTTTACTTTTTCAATCTCTGTTAGTAAAGAGGCTTTATCTAATTTATATTCTCTTTTTATTTTTCTCAATTCTTCATTTAAGTTCAGTCTATCTTCTTCTTTATATTTTTTTAAAAATAAAATTGCTTTTTCAAATGATAATGTTTTTTCATTTATTTTTTTCTCTAATTCTTCAATTTTTTTAAAAATAATTCTTTTTTGTTCCACTTTTAAATTATTTAATTCTATATTGTATTCATTTATTTTAGTTTGGACACCTTTTTCTTCTTGTGTTAATGGTGCTGAAAATAAAATTGATATAGTTATTGTTGACAAAAGTAATATTTTTTTCATACTCTACCTTTTTTTTATTTATTATAAAAGAAAAATCATAAAATATGAAATCATTTTTTTATTTTTATCAATGTCAAACAATAAAACATCTTCCAAGAAGGTTGTTTAATAATATAAATATTAATTACACATCATTTCATTTAAATTAATAACATTATCTACTTCCTGTCTTAAATTATCATTATGTGAAACCAAGAAGAATTGCTCTATATTAATAATATTTTTTGCTTTATCTAATGTCTTAATAAATGAATTTTTATTTGTTGTTGATAGTGCACTATCTGTTTCATCTAACCATAAGATACCAAAGTTATATTTTTTTGCTAATGCAAGAGAAATCCCTCTTGCAACAATTGATTGTTCTGCACCACTAAGTAATGAAATATCTTTAACTTCATTTAAACCATTTGTTGCAATAATATTAAACTTTGTTGCACTTGGTTGTTCTATATTAATCTTTAAATTTTTTAAAGAACCATTATCATTTTTAATTAATTGATTAACTGTTTCTGTTATATTTGCAAAAAAGTTTGAAACTAATGCTGTTTTTATTCTTCCACTGTAATTTTTTAATTTATTGTATACAAAATATTGTTCTTCTTCTTTATTTTTTTCTTCTATTATTGATTGATATCTTTTTACTTCTCTTTCATAGTGAAGTTTTTGATTTTCTAAATATTGTTCTTCTTTTTGTACTTCTTCAAATTTTCTTTTGATTTCAATAAATTCTATATTAATATTTTCAAATAATTCCTCATTAAAATTAATTGTAATTATTTTTTCTTCTATTTTTTCTTTTCTTTCAATTGAATGTTCTATATTCAATAATTCTTTTTCATTATCTAATATTTTTTCTTTTTCTTTTTTTACTTCTTCTTCTAATTTAAATAATTTTTCTTTTTTCTTTTTTAATTCTTCTAATTCTTTAATTCTTTCTTCTTTATTTAATTCAAATATATAACTACCTTCTTTTAAAGAAAACAATATTTTATTATCCTTTAACATTCTTAAGTGTAATACTTCTAATAATAATTCATTATTAGAACAAATTGTCTGAGTTATTTTTTCATTTAGATTTAATTTTTGATTTTTTAGGTTTGATCTTGTTCTCTTATTTTCTATTTCTTCTTTTAATTCTTTTATTTTTAATTGTGTATCAAATAAAAATTCTATTTTCTCTCCTAATTTATATTTAATATCATTATCTATTAAATATTTTATAAAAATAGTATCTTCTAATACTTTATTATCATTACAAATAACTTTTTCTATTTTTGGTTTTAATTCTTCTATTCTTTCATTTGTTGTTAATAACAATCTTTTTAATTCTATCTCTTCTTTTAATGTTTCAACTGTTATTTCTTCAACTGTTTTTCTTTTTTCTTCTAATTTTTTTAATTCTTTTTTTAAATACTGATTCTTTATTTTTTCTTCTTCTTTTCTTTCTATATATAAAATAATTTCTTTTAAGTTTTTTTCACCATATTCTTTTTCTATTTTTCTTATTTCTTCTTTTAATTCTATTATTTTTTCTTTTGTCTTTTCTTTTGATAATTCATGACCACAGGTATGACAAATTTCTTTTCCTTCTATATTCAATAATAAAGAAATTTCTTCTTTTAAAATTCTTAATTCTTTTATAGATTCTAATTCTTTTAAATTTATCTCTTTTATTTCTTCTTTTAATTCTATTATTTTTTCTTTTGTCTCTTTTTCTTCTTCTAATTCTTCAATAGATAATTCTGTTTTTAATGTTTTATCTTTTATTTTCTTTTCTAATTCTTGAATTTGAGATAACAGTTGATTATTTCTTTTATTTTTTTCTATATTTATTTCTAATTCTTCAATAGAATAAGATTTATATTTTTCTACTTCTTTTGATATATTAAAAGTTTTAAACCTTTGAGTGATTTTTTCTTTTTTTTCTTTTTCTTCTTCTAATTCTTCAATAGATAATTCTGTTTTTACATTTATTTCTTTTATTTGATTTTCTAATTCTTGAATTTGAGATAAAAATTGATTATTTCTTTTATTTTTTTCTATTATTTTTTCTATTTCTTCTTTTGATAACTTCAAATACTTTTCTGCTTCATTTGAAATATTTACAATATCTTTTTGTGAAACTAAATCTAATTCTTTATTTTTCAATGAAATATCTTCTAATACTTTATTTATTTCTTCAATAGAATATTCTGATTGCTTCTTAATAATACTTTCTCTCAACCCTTCTAATTCTTTTTTTATTTCTTCTTTTTTATTTAAATCTAGCATCCCTTTATTTATTAATTCTTCTAATTCTAATTTTAAATTATCTATTTGTAATTTCTTTTTTTCTTCTTTGGTTTTTATTATTTCTTTTTCAATAAATTCTTTTTTTAATTCTTCTATTTCAATTTTTTTAAATTTTTCCACTCTTTCTTCATATTTTTTATATTCTTCTTCCCAAGTATACATTTCACTTAATTGGTCTTTATACATTTTTATTTTTGTTTTATGTGTATTTTCCATTTCTACTGATTTTTCTTTTATATCATCATACATAGAAAGGTCTCCTAAAAAAGAATTGATTATATTCATTCTTTCTTTTGGTTTAGCTTGAATTATATCTTGTACACCTTGTTTTAAAAAAAGAGAAGATTTAAACTTTTCATATTCTCCAAATAATTTTTCTACTTGTACTCTAAACTCTGTAATATTTCCTTTTCTTGTTTCATCTGTCATTATATCATTTATATATATATGACCTTTTGTATGTTCTTTACTTTCCCATAAAATATCTACTTTAATAATATCATTGTTGTTTGTAAATTCAACTGTTTTTCTTGCAGGATATCTAATACTATCTTTTATATTTCTACTAATCATATCTGAATAAGGTGTTAAAGATTCTAAAATAGTTGTTTTACCTAATCCATTTTCTCCATATAATAATACAAATTCATCTTGTTTATGAAAATCTATCTCTACTACATTATCTTTTGAGATTTTATCTAAACCTATAAAATTTTCTAATCTAATTTTTTTTATTTTCATTTTTTTACCTTTTAGGATTTTTTCTTGATTAATATTAACAAAAAAATACTTAAAACAAGTTTAATATTTTATTTAAAATTTTTTATTTAAAAAAAATCATCTTTTTATTTAACTCTATAATATCATTAAACAAGGATGTATAAAAAGATGTTAAAAAAAATAATACTACCATTAATTTTTTCTTCTAGTTTATTATTTTCTACAAATATTGATATTATTGAAAACAATGGAACAGAAGTTAATAAACAAATTCTAAAAGATAACAATTTAAATATTAAAATTAAAAAAGGTTATTTTAATATTGAAGATAATGAAGTTTACTATTTATTACATATTACTTCTTCTTTTTCACAAATTTTAGATATTGATAATAATAAATTAAATTTAACAAAAGATAAAGCTACTAAATTAGTTATTTCTGAAAAAAAATTAGAAAACTTTTTAGATGAAATTAAATTTGAACAAAAATTAGAAATTTCATTGGAAAAGAAAAAAGAAGAATTTGAAAATCAAATTAGAACTATTAAAGAAAAACATTTAGAAACTACTAATAATATTAAAAAAATGGCTAAATCTAAACTATTAGAAATCTTAGAATATACTAAAAAATTAGAAAATAATGTTTTAATGTTAAAAGAACAAATGAAAAAAGTTGAAACAGATTATGTTCAAAAATCTATTGTTAATGAAAAAGATAGAATGATTGATTCTTTAAAATCTAAACTAATGGAAGTGACAACTAGTAGAGCTTCAAAAGAACAATTAGATTTACTTAAAACACAAGTAACCAACTATAAAACAAAATTTGAAAATGCACAAAAAACTATTATAAATTTACAAAACAATAATTCTAATGAATTAAACAGACATAAAATGGAGTTAAATAATAAATTACAATTATTAGAAGTTGAAAAAGATAAAATGAACTCTTCAATCTACTTATTAGAAAAATTACAAGAAAATGTAAAAAAATTACCTAATACTTATGATAAAGAAATATTATCTTATACAATTGAAGATATGAAATCTATTTTCAAATAAAAAAAAAACAACAACATCAAATACATTACAAATACAGGATTATATTTATGAATATTGAATTAGACAGACTTTTAAAAGATACACTTGAAACAATTAAAGAAGAGCAATACTATTTTATAGTGAATGCTCTTTTATATAATAAAAAAATTATGAGACAAGAAAACTTAGTTTCTGAAATTGGAAATTTTAACTTTAATCATTATTTTTATTTAGAAGATTTTTTAAATAGAGAGAATTTCTTGGTAAAAAATTCTTCTCTTGAAGATGGTCATTTCTTTTTCACAAATTACTTAAAGCAAATAGAAGACAATGTTCAAAAATGTTTTTTTGAAGCATTTAAAATATATATAAATGAATATATTTCACAAGAAAAAACAGAAGAATTTATATCTAAATATAACATTAAACTTCCTGAAAATAATTTTTTAACTTCAAATGAAGAAGGTAAAAAAAATATCCTTTTCATTTTATCAAAAAAACAACTTATCAAAAAAACAAAAAAGATTTTTAATACTGTTATAGAGGATATTAAAGTTTCTCCAACTTCTTTAATTATTGAAGAATATAAACAACTTGTTATAAATAGAAAAAATACAAAAGATTTTTATGAAAAAATTAAAAATAGAAAAAAAATATCACAATTAGATAATGATTTTTTAGAAAATAGTAAAATTTCCAAACTTATTTCTATTGAATATTTTCTTATTTCTGAAATAATTATTGATATTGAGGATTTATATAAACCTGACTTTTTTAATGAAGGATTAAAATTAATTTTCTCTTCACTTATTGATAAAAAAATTCTTACAATACCAGATTTAGAAAACTTTATTGAAGTAAATTACCCTGATATTTCAGAACTATTTACAAAAAACTTTAAATAACTTTTATCAATTTAAAACATTCCTTTAAGGAATTGTTTTTTAATTAGAAAGATAATAACCAATTTAAATCATCCATTGTATTGACAAACAATTCAAAAATAAAAGGTAATGAAAAGTAAAATAATATCATTATTATTAATATTTTTAATTGAATACCTATTGTAAATATATTAAATGCAGGCATTGATTTTGTTGCATATGAAAAGAATATATCTATTGCAACTGCTATAAACATAAAAGGTAATGTTGAAAAAATCAACAAACCAAAAATATAACCGAAACCTCTTAGTATTTCAAAAAAGTTATTAGGTTGAAAATAATCAAATGTTGTTCCTAATGGTAAAAAATTAAAACTTTCAATAGAACCCTTAATAAATATATGGTGCCCATCTATTGAAAATATTGCAAATATAAGAAGATACTTTATAAATGGTGAATAAACATGGGAAACAGAACCAGAAGGGTCATAAAATGTTGCCATTGACAAACCACTTGCATAAGATAACATCTCACCATAAGTTTTATACATTTCTAATATTAGTTTCAATATGAAACCTACTACAAATGCAGATATAAAATCAAGTATTATAACTTCAATTATTTTTGCAGAAGATGAAAATTGATTCAATTCTTCTACATTTATTTGAGTATAAACTATTGTTGATAATAAAAAAACAAAAAGAAATTTTATCTTATTATCTATTTGAAATATATCAAATATTCCACTTATAGAAAAAATAATTGATAATCTTAAAAAAACTAATAATAATGCTAAAAAATTAACATAATATGCTGTTATTTCACTTATCAAATACTTATCCTTTTCTTTTTTTAATTATATCATTTTTGTATTAAAAAAAAGACAAAAAAAAAGGAAGAGTTTTTACACTCTTCCTTTTATCCATATTTTCATTATAATATTAATATTATAGTTTAGGCCAATCTATTAAGTCACCATTTTCTTTTATTGTTGTTGGTGTTCCTGATACTCCAACTTTATTTCCTAACTCTGTTGCAACTTTTAATAACTCATTTACTTCTGCTAGTTTTTCTTGTTTTTCTTTTTCTATTTCTTCCATTAAAGTTTTTCTTTCATTTAAAGATTTTCCTTTTGATCTTTTATCAAATTCTTTTAATGCATCTTCTTCTAATTTTTTATTAAATGTTTTCCAACCTTCATCATTACCTTTTGCTATTTCTAATAATCTATCTGCTCTTGTTTCTTTTGAACCACCAGCAATTATATAATTACTCATTGGAACTGCATTTTTATGGAATGATAAATTAAATAAGAATACTTTAAAAGTATATTTATCTTCATATTTTGGCCATTCTAATTCAAATTTTTTACAGAAAGGACATTCAGGATCTGTAAATACATAAATTACTTCTTTTCCTTTTCCATAAGTTAATGACTCTTTTCCCTTTAACATTGTTGTATCTATTGGTAATTTAAATTCTGTTCTTGATTTTGTGTCTATTACAGATTGAACTAAAAATAAATATTCACCTTTTTCATCTACTACAACTTTAAAAGGATTTGATTTCTTATCTGTCCCTTGTACCATATACATACCAGTTGTACCAACTTGTCCAAAGTTCTCTACTTTTGCACCAATTTGTCCAAAAATTGGCATTTTTTCAAATGTTGTTTTATTTACAGCAGCTGTTGCCATTGAAACAGCACCTGCTAACGCTAATGCAAGTAATTTTTTCATTCTTTTCCTTTTTATTTTTTGATTTCATTTATTATTATAATATAAAAGAAAAAAGAAAAAACCTTATTTTTCTTTTATTTCTTCTTTTTCTTTTAAAATTATATTTTTTCTACTTAATATTTTTTCTATAAGATATTTTGGTTCTATCACCAATATATTATTTTTTTGATAATTTGATATTTTTAATAAATCATCAAGAGTTTCAAAATCACCTATTTCAAATGTATTTTTTACTTTTGATAATAATAATAACTTATACATTTCTTTTGTAATGTTTTTATCACTTAATATACTTTCTATCTTCTCGTTATTACCTAAATATTTATAAGCTAACAATAACATTTGATTTGTTATTATATCTTTAATATTATAATCTACTATTAATTTTTCTAATAGTTCTTTACCTTTTAAATATTTTCCTTCAAATATTTTAATTAAAGATATACCTCTTAAATAAGAAGGTCTATCAAACAATGTATAATCTATCTCCTTATCCTTTAATATTCCACCTATATATGCTAATTGAATTTTTAAGTCAGTTATAAATATTGAATCTTCTTTTATTAATATAGGATTATTTTTTAATAAAAAATGTTCTTGTATTACTTTTATTTTTTCAAATTGATTCACTTCACTAATCATTGTTATTAATGTTTTAGAAAAACTATCCATATTTTCTAAATTTCTTTTATTTTTTGTAAAAAACAATTGATTTAGAATTGATACTATTTCTTTTTGACTCTCTTTTTTTATTTTTATTGCTTCTTGATTTGCTTTTTGATTATTTTTTAAAATTATTTTAAAATAAATATATTTAACAAATGGATCTTTTGAAGTTTCTATCTTATTTTCCATTTGTTTTTTTTCTAATCTAGTTAATTTATCTTTTAAATTATGTTTAAATATATTTGCTATTAATAAATTAATTAATGCAGAATATTCATATTGAGGTTGCAAATAAAATGCTCTTTTAAAATATTCTATTGCTTCTACATATTTTCCTAATCTTACATTTATTATACCCAAGTTATAACTTTCTTGAAAATTTAAATCATTTAAATCTAATTGTCTTTTATAATCTTCAAATAATAAATATAAATCCTTATTATAATTATTTTTAAACCATTCCTGAGCTATAATTCTTCTTTTTAAAACTTCATGTTCTTCTACTGTTGATATTTTTAATAACTCTTCTTTATAATCCAAATTCAATAAATATTTAACTTCATTAATTACATAATTTAATTTTAATATTGGTGATAAAATATTTTTCTCTAACTCTTTTTGTAAATGACTTCTATCCAACATATCTTCTTTTATTTCATAACCTAGTTTAAAAAATGGTTTTTCTATTTTTAAACTTTTTAAGTTTTTCATTTCTTCTTTTACTTCTCTTTTATCTGGATTTTGCAGATTTAAAAATAAACTATACAATGTTAAATCTTCTTCTAACTCTTTTCTTTTCACACCTTCTTTTCTTATTTTTTCTATTATCATTTTTGATTCTATTTTATTGTAATTTAATAAGTTTAAAATTAGTAAATGTTCCAAATTTTGTTTTTCTTTTGCTATTTTTTTATATTTTTCTAGTGCTTCTTTAAAATTACCCAATAATAAATCACCATTTATATGTACTATTATTTCTTTTTCATTTATAATGTAATCTTTAAATATTTCATATAAATCTTTGTTTCTTTTCAAATATTTAAAATCACCTGTATATTGAAATAGATACCAATTGGATAATAATGTTATGTAACTTTGTTTTGCACTTTTGATTTTACTAATTTTTTCAAATGCTTCTTTTGAAGCTTCTTCCTTGTCTAATTTCATATAAACATAACCCAATTGATATATTACATTTTCATATATTTTATCATCTTTTTTTATTCTTTTATATATCTTTTCTAATGTACTTTTTGCTTTTTCATATTTTCCTTCATTAATTAAAAATGAAACATTATTATATTCCATTATATTTTCTTTATTTTTATTTGTTATATTTTCATATTGATAGAATTCAATTGCTGAAACTTGGGATACAGAAAGATAGGTTAATAGTAAAGGTAATATTTTTTTTTTCATTTCTTAACCTTACATTAAATTTCTTAATCTTACATTTAGTCTATCTAAGTTTTTATTAGTAACACTTAATTCTGTTCTTAATCTTGTATTTTCTTCTTTTAATTCTTTTACTTGTTTTTGTGATTCATGTAATTTTTCTTTAATATGTAATGCTGTTTGAATATTTTTTTCTAATTCAAAATCATAAATATCTAATGTATCAGAAGCACTTTCTGTCATTTTTTTCAACCAAGTTGTTTCAACTTTTGTTTTTTGATATAAAGTTTTGAAAAATATCATTCTTGAATATAAATAAAAAGATATCAATATACAACAAGAAACTATCCCCCAAGTGATTGTAATATCCATTACTATTCCTTTTAATTTTTAATGTATTATATTGTTTTTATGTAAAAAAAATATGATTTTTATTTTTTAACTCTCTATAATTGTTTTAAATATTTTAAGGAATTTAAATGAAAGTATATGGTTCTGTTGCCGGTATGATTAGTCAAATGAATAAAATAGATTTAATTTCTAATAATGTTGCAAACATTAATACTACTTCTTTTAAAGAACAAATGTCCAACACAAGAAATTACACTATCAATGATAATTTAACTCAATATCCTTCTAAAAACCTTCCTTTTAGAAGAGAAAGTTCTGATGCTAAACAATTTGTTTTAAACACATTAAATGCATTACCTATTGAAAGTGATACTTTTAGAAATACCAAGAATGGTTCTTTAAAAGAAACTGGGAATAAATTAGATTTTGCATTAACACACCAAGATAAGTTTTTTCTTGTAAGAAATCAAGAAGGTAAAGAATATTTAACAAGAGATGGTCACTTTAGAATTAATGAAAATGGTATTGTTGTAAACAATAATGGGGAATATGTTTTATCAGATAGAAGAGATTTACTTACATTAGAAGATATACAAGATTTAGGTATATATACTGCTGATTTTAAAGAACTTACAAATGCTGGGGAAAATTTATATAATTTACCTAATGATTTAGGTAATCCAGAAGATAATGGTTCTTTTTTTTATGAAAATGGATACTTAGAAAGTTCTAATGTTAATGGTGTTAGATCTATGACTGAATTAATAAATGCACAACGATTGTTTGATCAGTTAAAAGCTGTTAATCAAACTCAACAAGATATGGAGAAAAAATCAAATTCTTCTATTGGTGACCATCAATCTTAATAAAAAGGAAATAATAAATGGATTTTTTAGGTAGTGTTTTACATGAAGTAATGGATAAATCATTACAAGGATTACAAAATCAACAAGTAGCCATTCAACACAATTTAGCAAATATTGATACCCCTGGTTATAAAAGAAAAAAATTTGATTTTGATAATTATGTTGATAATGAAATATATAAAATTAAATTAAAAGAAAGTAGTAGTAGTAATTCATTATCTTTACATACTACTAATTCAAGACATATAAAAGGGAATCTTAAAACTTCTTTTCCTACTATTAAAAAAATGGTTTATGATGATGATTCAACTCTATGGGAAGACAATACAGGTAATAATATTAATTTAGATAGGGAAAACATTGCTATGAGTAAAAACAACATCCACTCAACTGCTATATTAAATGCTTACCAAAAATATTCAAATGTATATAAACAAGCAATAAGTACTCTTTCAAAATAAGAATATTGATTAAAAATCAATATTCTCTTCTTGTTCTTCCATATATGGATAACTTGAGATAAAATCTTCTAAAATCATTTTTACACCAAGTGTCATATTTAATTTACTTCCTGCTATTTTATTAACTATTAATAAAGATTGTTTAAATAACTCCTCTGTTTCTTCATCAAATTCCAAAACATGTCTTGTAGTTTTTTTATTTTCTTTTTCTTCTTCTATATTATCTAATATATCATATATTTTAATATCACTTTTTAATATTTCTTTTCTTTTCTCTTCTGATATTTTGTTTTTTCTAAAAAAATATTGTAATCTTTTAATTTCTTGGAATTCTAACTTAATACTTGGAGAATATTTTTTTTGAAAATAGGCTTCATCAATCATTGATTTTAATTGAGAAGTTTTTATTGTTTTATCTTGACTTAAGATTTCAAATATTTCTTTTTTTGTTTTGTTTTTATCATAAATATATGTATTTATGATATTACCTATCTTTATTCTTATTTCTTTAATTTTTTCTACATCTTCATGAACACTTTCAACAAGTTTTTCATTTTCTTTACTTTTTGAAAGTTTGTTTAAAAAATTGTCACTCATAATTACCTTTTTTTATTCTTTCTTTTATTGTATATTAAAATGTCTTAATAATCACTTAACCAACAATAGTAACTAATTTATTAAATAAAAATTCATCTAATTTATATATTTCTCCTATTAGTGGTGTTAATAATTCTTCTTTTTGTAATACATCTAATAAATTATCTACAATAGTTAATAATTCTTTTTCACTTATATCCAATTCTAAAGAACCATTATAATGATAACCCAATATACCTATTCCATAAACTAAAGTACTTAAATCTGTTATATCTATTTTAAAAATTTTTGAAGCAAATGTCATTATTAGATTCATTTTATCTAAATCTGTTTTATCTTCATCATATAAAAAATCTGAAATAATGTTTTCTTCTTTCCATTTTTTTTCATTTTTTCTATATAAATCTTTTGCTACCTCTATTGATTTTTCTAACTCTTTATGTTCTATTTCTATAATTTGATTAAAATCTAATACTTTACCAGAAAATAATATTCCCATCAAAGCAGGTAAATTAGAAAATTCTAATGTTAAACCTATTGGATGTTTTCTCAATATCTTATTTTTACTAGTATCATTTATATATAATTTATCTTTTAATATTGTCATAGAATAAAATGAAGTATAAAAGTCTTTTAAAGTTCTTTCACCCTTATTTTTCTTTTCTATTTCATTTCTATAACCTTTATTAAGTTCTCTTTTATTTGGATTAACTTGTCTATTATTTATTATTGTATCTACTAACAATCTTTCTATGCTAGAACTATTTTGAGAAATCTTTTCTCCTACCTCATCTTCAAGTCTCATTATTAATTTTTCATATGCTTCCACAACCATATCTATCATATATTTTTTATTAGACATTTTAATTATTTTCCTCTTTTATTTCTAATTCTGTTGTTTCTTCCCATAAAGAAGGTAAATCTCTTTTTAATTCATATATCAAAGGTAAACTTTCAGTACTTTCACTTAAATATTTTATATATAATTGATAAAAATTTGTATCTTTCATTATTGAATAATTAAATAAAGTTGTAAAAAAGTAATTTAATTCTTGAAATAATTCTTTGTATTCTTCTTCTTGATTTACTATTGAAATATCAAAACTAATTATTGTATTTATCATCAAAAGATATAATTCTTCACCTTTTGATATAACATTTAATATTTCTTGAATTGTTGTACCTTTTTGTGTTGTTTTTGAATTAAAACCTTCTGTTTTTTCAATTATATGTTTGATTTCTTCATTCAAATTTCTTATATAATGTTTATTATTTATATTTGCTATAAATTCTCTATCATTTTCTATCCCCATTTCTTCTCTATAATATAATATATATGCTATTAAAGCACCTTTTGATTTATAACCTAAAATATAATATAAAGGATTACTTTCTACATATTCACTTATATCTAATTTTCTTTCTTTTAATTTTTTCATTATCATATAAGTAAATAAAAAATTAGAAGAATAACTTAAATTATCCCCATTTTCATCTTGAAAAGGTACACCCATTGCATCTAAATATAAATCGCCATAATTTTCTGTTTCTTCTATCAATTTATCTAACTCTATATCATACTTTTTATAAATTTTTTCACAGTTATCAATTATTTCTTGTGTATATTTAATTTTTTCCACACTCTTCCTTTTTATTTTCTTTTTTATATTCTTCTTTAAATATTTCTAAATATTCAAAAAAATCTAAGAAATTATAAATATTTTCAATATCTTCTTCCTTTAATTTCCCTTTGTTTTTATTATTTATTGCAATAAAATAATCTATTATATTTTCTCTTGTTGGTTTATTTAATAATTGAATACATAATTCTTCCATATTTAAAATCATAAAACTTATTCTATCCATATTAGATAATGTATAATCTGATAATTTATCTAAATAAATACTTTCTTCTTCTAAATTTTTAATATTTTTTAATAGATTGTTTTTATCTATTTCTATTTCTATACTATCACTACATTCTATAATACCTAATAATAAACCTATATTAAAATTTAATATACCTAACATAAAAGCATCTAAATTTTTTCCATCTTTTGTTTTTCTTTTATTAAATGATATACCTTTATTATCTAACTCTCTTACTAATAAATAAAAATCTAATGGTTCTAAATTTTCTTGCATTTTACTATCAATAATAATGTTCTCAGATAATCTATAATTTGTTAAAAAGTCATTTTTTTTAACTAGTTTTTGTAAAGTTTGTAAAGTTTTTGTATATATTAATTTTTCCATGAGAATAATTATAGAAAAATTTTTTTAAAAAAAAAGTATTTTAATTTTTGAGATTTAGTTTTTTAAGATTCTCTAAGAAAGTCATATCCTTCTGAGTTACAAAAAAATTTTTCTTTTATTTCTACATCTATTTCCATTTCTAATATCTTTGTATCTTCATGTCTAGTTAATATTATTGTTAATATTGTTTTACTTTTATGACATTTTAATATTAATTCTCTATCTTTTTTTCTTATTATTATCTTTTCTTTTTTTAGAGAAAATAATATCTCTCTTACTATTTTTTTTATAATATTCTTTTTTTCATTAGATAGGTTTTTTATTTTTTTGGATGTTATATATTGTATTTTATCTATTATCACTTTTTAAACCTTCATTCTCTTTTCTTTCATTATAATTAAAATTACTAAAAAATGGTATTCTATAAAAAAAATCATTAAAAAAAATTCATGTGATTTTTATTATTTATAATGGTTTTATAAAACTACAAAAATAAAAAATTAGATACAAGGTTTGCAATGCAAGAAAAGAAAAAAAGAACAAGTAATGAAAAAGTTTCTTTACAAACATTAATTGGTGTTTGTAAAAGAGGTGAAATAGATAGCGTTAAATATTGGATTTCAAGAAATGAACATCAATTAAATGAAATTACTGAAAATAATGAAAATCCATTATTATCTGCTGTTTTAAATAGACATTTTGACACAGTTGACCTTTTAATTGAAAATGGAGCAGATGTAAATATCATTATTGATCAACAAACATTACTTGGTTGGTGTTTTATGAGAAATGATTTTAAAATGGCTTTATATTTAATTTCTAAAGGTTGTGAATTTGATATTACAAACAAAGAACAAAAAAGTAGTTTGTTAGGTTCTCTTGAAAGTTCTTTTTATTCAAAAGAATTAAGAATATTTTTAAGAAAATATGAACTTACACTTGCTAACTTAATAAAGTAAGTACATTTCTTAAAATTAAAGCAAATACAAATACATTAATTAAGAAGGATTTATTTTTATATATCCTTCTTTTAATTATTAGTTAAATGGATCAAATGATTTTAATTCTGGAATTTTAATTATTGCTGATTTTTTCTTTACAACTGTTTCATCATTTAATTCAATAGATACCTCATCACCCTCTGTTACTCCACAATCTACTACTCTAATTGAATAAAAGAAATCTATACCGTCTTCTTTTACAACTGTTTCATATGCAAAGTTTCCTATAAATTTATTATTTTCTTCTTTTAAATCTTCTTTTTTAACTGTATATTTCACAACAACTGTTGAAAAAGATTCACCTTCTTCAATACTCTCTACAAAACCATTTATAATTTTAGAACCATTAATAAATGTTGGATCAAAAATTTTATCCACTCTTCTATATGTAACTTCTCCATCACTATTTTTAATAGTTTTGATAATTACATTATAATTTTTAGCTTCATTTTTATTTGAAAAGTTTGATACATATTTTTCAAATGTTAAAGGCCATGATTGATAAACAACATTTCCATCATGATAATCTTTTTCTTGTTTTTCTGACAATCTTTGTAAACCTAAAGACTTTAAACCTTCATCAAAATCTTCTTTATTTACAGCATTTTCATATGCTTTTTTTGGTGTTGTAATAAATACAGGTACTTTATATGCTTTCCCACTTTCTGTTGGATTACCTGTTTGTAAATAAATAGATGTCCATTCTTCTTCTACAATACTATATTCTTTAATTTTTCTTACCGTCTTATCATCTTCCTCTTCCACAAGTTCAAAAATAATATCTGCAACAATCATTCCTTCATGTTTAAAATCATTTCCAAAATATATTATACCTTTTCCATCTTCATATACATTTCCTCTGTAATCTGTATAATCTTCAATTGCATCAAAAAACTTTTTTTTCTCTTCTGTAATTGTTTGTCCTTCAACAATACCCGTATACTTATCATTTTTTTTGTTTTTGAATATTTTCATTTGATAAAGTTTTAATTCCATTTTTCTTTCTTCCTTTTATCTTTTTTTATTTTTAATATTATAATTAAAACAAACTTAATTTTACCTTAAGTTTGTTTTTGTTTTATTATTTCATTAATAATATTATTTTATTTATATTTTCTATCAATATGATTTTTTATTTTTTGGTTTGCTAATTGATAAACAGTTTTTCCTTCTGTTGATTTATATTCAATATCTGCTCCATTTTCTACTAAAAAATCAAACATTTTAATATTTTGAGTATTCATTCCAACCAACATTAAACAAGAAAAACCTTTTATTGTTTCATTTACATTTGCTCCATTTTCTACTAAAACTTTAACATTTTCAAATTTATTATCATTTATTGCTAATTGTAAAGAATTAAAACCTTCTGTTGATTTATATTCAATATCTGCTCCATTCTCTATTAATAATTCAATCATATCTTTTGTCCCATATCTACTTAACATTTGTAAACTACTTTCTTTATATTTATTATTTATAATTAAATTAACATTTACATCTTTTTTCTTTAATATTTTTGTAATAATTTCTTTATTATTTCCTATTGAAGCTAATTGTAATAAATTAAATTGATTATTAAAAATATAATCATTAATATTTTTATCTAAAATATCATATATAAACCATTCTGATACATAGTTTGGTAAATCACTTGGTTTTTTTGCTTTATTATATTCATTTAGATATGCTTTGTTTATTTCCTCTTTTAATGTACTAGGATTATTCTTTATATTTATTAAAGATTGGTGTATTCCTTTTAAATAAGTTATCACTTCATCATCTGTATTTGAAAAAAAGTTCAATACATTAATACCTCTTTTATGTTTTAATTGTTTTATTGCATTTTCCATATATTCTAATGCTTCATCATTTATCTTTGCTCCTGCTTTTATTAACATGTACATTATTGCAGGTTTAGTAATAAAACCTTCTTCATTATTAATACCATGCATTAAATAAAAATCTAAAGCAGTATAAGGATAACCTTCTATCTTTTTTGAATTTACAAAAGCTCCTTCTTGTATTGCTTCATATATTTTATTGATTTTGTTTGAATATAAATCTTTTTGTATTCTATATGATTTATCTTCTGGTTTTTCTATTATGTATTCTTTTGGGTTATGTACAAAACCTTCAAATAATGGTGTTATTTTTCTTGTTGCATTTTGTACATATCTATTACCTGACTTTACTTCATATTTTTCAGGATTCCAATATATTTTATCACAATCAGCACCTTTGAAACCTATTGCATTAAAATCACATTGTCTTTCAATTAAGATTCTTTCTATTGATTTTTTACCAAATCTTTCTGTATATCTTAATAAGTCTATAAGATATTTATTTGATTCATCATTATATTTTTCTATTAAATTTTCTTTTGGTGATTTATAACTATTTAAGATAGTAAGTGTATCTGTATTATCTGTTATTGTTTTAATTATTTCCTCATTTGAAGATAAATTATTAGTTTTTCCTTTTATTTCTTTATTTGAAAAATTTCCTTTTTCATCTATGTCTATAAAATTATTATCATGTGGTAATATATAAGATAAATAATTTCTCATACCATCTATTTTCCACACCATTCTATTATTTTCATCTATTTCAAATAATTTTTTAGCTTCCTTTGCTGTTAACCCCCAAGTAGCTGCATATTCATTAAAACTCATATAAGTATACATATATTCATCCATAATATTATCTTCTCCATAAAGATTATATTGAAGTTTTCCAAATAAACCTATAATACTTTCATCATTATATTTTTCCATAGCTTCTAATTTTTTAACATTATTCATATATGAAATATGTTTTTCAAATGTTTCTGTTGGTTCTACATATTGAGATTTATAATTATTCACATTACCTTTTTCTTTTAATGTATCATATAATTTTCTTGGTTCTAAATAAAATTGATTATTCCCTTTTTCAAATAAAACTATTCCTCCACTTCTAAAACCAACTGAACTAACCATTTGATTCCATCTTTTTAAAAACAATGAATTAGTATAATTTGGTATTAAGAAAGTATTATTTATAAATGATTTAATACTATCATCTTTAATAACTTTTTCTTTTTGTTTTGTTATTTCCCCATTGATTTTCTTTGTTGCTATTAATGTATATTCATGACCATCATCTCTTTTATTTAAAAGTTTTTCAACCATATCTTCTGTTACACCAGAAGTATTAGCTAAATAACCTTTTGTTGGAATATATGTTGCTCTTCCATTTTGGTTATGAGCATTATAATTTTTTAAAGCATGATCCTTATATAATATAGAGTGAGCATAATAATTTAAAAAACGTCTAACGTCTGTTTCTTTTTTCATGAAGTCATTATTTCTTGTAATCATATCATATGAATAAGGAGACATATTTGTTAATTCTGATAAATAGACTTTTATCCTTTTTACATCATCTGGATGCGGTTTTGGATTCACATTTTCACCAATTAATGACAACCTTTCTGCAATAATATAATCCTTCATAGTAAATATATCTAATTGAATAATATTATAAAATGTTTTATCAATACCATCTATTTTGTATGATAATTTAAAATTAATCAAACCTTTATTTTTATCAATAATTATATCTTCACCTACTGCAATACTTATACTTTGTGAATTTGTTTCTAACTCTTGATTATATATCTCTAATAATGGGTTATTATTATTATCAACTGCTTCAATTTTTACTGTAATTGGTTTTAATTCTGATTCCCCTTTATCATGCTCTCTATATACTTGAAATACTAATTCTTTTAAATAATAACCACCTATTTTATTACTATATTTATTAAATGCTTTCCCATAAATTGTTAAATATTCCTGTGGTCCATTTTTTGTTTTAAAAAAAATATTTTCTATTGTCAAAATTGGTGGATTTTCATCCATTAAATTATTCCCATCTAAATTATCACCACTATATGAACCAAAATCTGGATGAGTTAAATAATTAACACTTGGTTGTTTTAATTCTAATCTTGATTGATTTTTATCTGTTGATAAACTATAATTTTTAATAATTGGTGCTGGGGAAAACCACTGTTGTTGGTCTTTTGCTTTAGTTAAACCATTTTCTATTGCAAGAAATTCTGTATCTCCATTTGCTAAACCATTTAATTGTCTTCCTAAATTTCCAAAAAAATCTGTTGCAAACATTTGATTTGTTAATGTCAATACACTTAATAAACATAAAGACATTAATTTTATTTTATTTTTCATATACTATACCTTTGTTTTTATTTTCCAAAGGTATAATAACTTTTTATTACTTAAAAATAACTTAAAAGATTTTTTTTGTTATTTGATTTCTGGATTTATTGTCATTTGATATATTTTTCTTTTTGTTTTAAAATCCTCTTTTAACTCAAGTGTTCCTATGAAATATTTTGTACTAATTATTTCTTCCTCTGTACCAAAATATACTACTTGAATATTTTCTTTCTTTTTTTTATTTTTTATTTTATTAATATAATATGAATTACCCTTTTTTGATATTTTCATTTTTATAGGTCCATTTATTTCTAAAAATTCTTCTTTATTAAATCTTAATTTTGGAGGAGTTAAAAATGGATGGTTTGATAAATATAAATATTCATTTAAAATACTATGTAATTTTATTGGATTTATTTCTATTACATCACTCATTTTAACATCTATATAATCATTTAATTCATATTTATAATCCATTTCACCTATTACTTTAGCAGCTGCGCTTAATAAATCTTCACTTCTTTGAATAATTGTATTTGGTTCATTATTTTTATCATGAAAAATAAATCCAGCAGCCATTTCATGTCCAACTATTTCGATATCTAATCCATATTTTTCTTTCTCTTTATTAATATCTTTATTATTTAACATAATATCTTTAAAAGGTATTTCTTTTTGTGTTCTCATACTTCCTTTTAATATTCCATTTTCAAATGCCAAATTTAAAAATGGTTTTGTTTTTTGACTTTCAATAAATACTTGAATTGATAATATTTCTCTTAGTTTTTGACCTTTTTTTGATATAAATACTTCAAATGGACCATAATCAATTTGGTCATATAATTCTTTTTCTACAAGATTTTTTCTTAAATCATTTTTTATTCTATTTAATCCTATTATTATATCACCTGCTTCTTTTACCATTGCAAGTTCTTGTTCTTTTAAATTATCCAAAGGCCATAATGAAATTGCTGCTATTTCTTTAATATATGTAAAAGAACATAATTCTTCTTGCCAATCTTTAAATAAATAATTTCTAACTACTCTACTTCTTTCTTTTAATTCTTTTAATGTATTTATACTTTCCTCATTATCAAAATCAAACTCTTCCTTTAAAAAACTTTCTATATTATTATTTCTTTTTAATTCAAATAGAATTGAATTCATTCTTCTTGAAGCATTTATTACTGATATTGACTTTTGAATATAATCTTTTATTTTTAAAATATTATCTTCATTATTTTTAAAAGTATTAAATTGATCTTGATCTTCTATAACTCTATTTACAATACATAAATTTAATAATTCTTTTTCATAATATTTTAATTTTGTTATATGGTCTCTTCCATAATTAATAATATCACCTATTTGAGACATTAATGCTATTTTTTCTAAATCTGCAATTAATTTTATATTTCTAACACCTATATTATTTAAAGTATATTTTAATAATATAAAAAATGTATATCCTCCTGAAATTGCTGTCTTTTCTCCATTTGGTAATTCTAATACTTTTGATTTTGATTGGTTTTCGTCTATTGATTCACTATTAATTACAACATCTGCTAATTCAAATACATGACTATCTTTATTTGCAAGGTGATGATCTGTTATAATAATTTTTACATTTTTATACTTTTCTTTGATTTTGATTAATTCAGGTCTATTATTAATTCCATTATCTGCTGTGATAATTAAAAACTCTTCTTCAACATTTTCATTTTTCATATAATCTTCTATCAATTCAAAAGTTACACCATGAGTTCCACCATAAGCAAACATTATATTAAAATAATTTGTATTATCAAATTTATTATCTAAAAATTTTTTTGCTAATAAACTTTGGGCATAAATTGTTGTTCCATCAAAATCATTATCAGTTACTATTAAAATCCTTTTTCTTTTTATTAAAAAATCAGAAAATAGTTTAACTGCTTTATCTAAATATTCTATTTTTTCATAATGATTATTTATTTGACATTTTATGTATTTTTCATATTCTTCTTTATTCCAATTAGGAATGTTACATTGTTCACTAATTGAAAAGTACTCTACATATTTTTCTATTACATTTTCTTCTTCTTTTGTTATTGTATTATTTTCTTTTATTACTTTTAGGATTGTATCCTTTAACATAATTAAACCTTTTTTTTCACTTAATGCGAATATTTTTTCTTCATTATACCAAAAAAAATCTTATAGTTTTCTTTTTATTTATAAAAAAAATGGTTTTTTATCTAAAAAATTTTTATATTATTTTCAATATCAAAAATACTTAATAATTTTGAAAGGAATTTATATATGTTTTATTTTTCTAGTTTATATGACTTAACAGAAGAAAATAATATCAAAGAGTTAATAAATCTTTATAATATTGACACAGAAGATTTAGACCCCATAGAAATACAAATACTAATTATTCAATCTTTTGTTGAAAAGTTAGTTAAAAAAATTAAAAAAAATAATAATTTATCTTTTGCTCTTAAAGATTGGTTTGAAAGTGAAGTTTCAGACTTGATGGATATTGAATATGAAGAAGATGAAGAAGTTTTTATTTTTAACTGTTGTTTAGATGAAATCTTCGACGAAGACATTGAAGACATTGATGACTTAATTAAACATATTGTTTATTTTTATGAAAATATTTAAACCTTTATTCTTATCTCTTTGTTCTTGTTCTATACTAGTTGCTAACACACTAATAGGAGAAGTTGGTTCTTTTAATAATGAAAGAGGAAACTATTTATATGGTGTTGGTATTGTTAGTGGTTTAGAAGGTACAGGAGATAAAAGTAAAAGTACAAAACAACTTACTTTTAATATTTTAAAACCCAATGAATTGGGATTAAAAGAGAAGGATTTCAATACAAAAAACACTGCATTAGTTTCTCTTAGTACTACTTTACCTGCTTTTTCAAAAGTAGGTGATTTAATTAATGTTAACATTCAAGCATTAAGTGATGCTAAAAGTATTGAAAATGGTACTTTATTACTTTCATATTTAAAAGGTCAAGATGATGAAATTTATGCTTCTTGTCAAGGTAGAATATCATTATATGATAATGAAGTAAAATTAAATGGTAGAATTATCTCTGGTTGTGTTGTTGAAAGAGATTTAGACTTTGATTTCAATAATGTTTTAACACACACATTCAAATTAAATTCTAAAAATCTTAAAAATGCTATTAAAGTTAAAAACACTATTAATAATTTTTTTGATTTAGATATTGCAAAAGTTATTGATAGTAGAAACATTTTAATATCAAAAATACCTACTATTGATAATGTTGAACTAATTTCTAAAATTTTAGAAATGAAAATAGACACAAAACAAACAAAAAAAGTTATAGTTAACTTTTCAAAACAAATTATTTCAGCTGAAAAAGGCATTGCTGTTTTACCTACAACTATTGACACTGCAACTTTTAGTATGACTTTTGAATCTTCAAAAAAACAAAGACCTTTTAATATTGGTGATGAAGATGTTGGAGATAATGTAACTTTAAATGTTAATAAAGGTTTAATGTATAGAGAAGGTGACAATGTTTATTTAAATGATATTTTAAGAGTTTTAAAAATATTAAAAGTTGATTTTCAAGAAATTTTTAATATAGTTAAGACACTTAGAATTAATAACAAATTTAATGCTGAAATTATAGAGGAATATTAATATGGCAGATTTTTTATCTCAATCAGAAATTGATGGTCTTGTTGAAGTTTCAAAAGATGATCAAGTAAAACTTAATAAATTATTTGGTGAAGTTGCTAGTGACAAATTAAGTGGTAAAAAAAATTTCACCCAATATGATTTTAAAAGACCAAATAGAATATCAAGAGAACAATTAAGAACATTAAGAAACCTTCATGATAAAATAAGTAGAGATATTGCTTCTTCTGTTTCCGCTATGCTTAGAACTATGGTTGAAGTTAACCTTGCTTCTATTGACCAAATTACATATGGTGAATTTACAATGTCTCTAAGAAATCCTACTTCATATAATGTATTATCTATGAAACCTTTAGAAGGTAATTCTGTTTTAGAAATAAATACAAATATTGCACAAGGTATTATTGAAAGATTATTAGGTGGTAATGGAATTATTGAAGAAACTCTTACAAGAGACTTCTCTGATATTGAACTATCAGTTTTAGGTAATATATTAACTTTAATAGTTAAAACATTAAAAAAAGGTTGGGGAAGTGTTCATACTATTAACTTCAATGTTGAAAGTAAGGAATCTAATTTTACAAATGTTCAAATTGCTTCTTCTAATGAAATTGTTGTACTTGTTACTTATGATTTTAAAATAAAAGAAGAAAAAGGTTTTTTATCTCTTTGTTATCCTATTTTGTATTTAGAACCTATTTTAAATAAATTATTAGTTTCTAACCTTGTTCCAGATACAAATAGAAATAGTACTAATAGTGAAATACATGTCTTACTTGCTGGTGTTGAAGTTCAATTATCTATTGTTTTATTTCAAGATGTAATAACACTAACAAACTTCTTAGATTTAAATGTTGGTGGTTACTTGATTTCTAATGTTGATGTCAATTCTGAACTACAATTAACTGTTAATCATAAACCAAAATATTGGTGTATGTTTGGTGTTTTTGAAAACACAAAAGTAGTTAAAATAACTTCTGAAATTGAAAGTGAAAAATCTCTTACAATTAATAAACTAAAACAAATTGAAGAAATAAGAGAGTTAAAACTTAATAATCTACTTGAAGAAATGGCTGAATTTGAAAATCAAAAAGCTATTGAAGAACAAATCGAAAGAGAAGAAGAACAAGATGGACAAGTTTAGTACTATCTTCTTTTATTTTTTATAAAAAAAGACATTTTATTTCTTTTTTATTGCTATAATACATTTAAAAAAAATTGAGGTTTCTTTGAAAAAAATTATTGCTTATGGTTCTACTTCATTCATTGATACTGTTAAAATCCAAAATAAAGATAGTCAAGTAATCTCTTTTACAGAACCTTCTGCTTTTTATAATGCCATTTATGCTTTTGATAATCAAGATATACATATTATGATTGATCAAAACTCAATTGTTAAATCAAAAGGTCCTTTTTCTTTTTTAGGTTTTAATAAAAATAAACTTTTACAATCTGAAATTGAAACACATCCTATACTATCTAAAATTGGTAATAATAAAGAACCAGAACAAACTCCTCCTATTAAAGAAGAATTATTAGATGAAGGACTTTTAGAAGAACCTATTGAAGAAATAGTTGAAGAACCTGTTGAAGAAACAGTTGATGAAGATTTTGACCTAGAAGCTCTTATTGCTGGTGGTTTTAATGATGAACCAGAACCAGAACCAGAACCAGAACCAGAAGCTGATGATGAAGATTTTGACCTAGAAGCTCTTATTGCAAATGCTGAAATGGGTAATTTACCAGAAGACCCACTTAAAGAAGAACAATCACTAGAAGATGATTTACAAAAAGAAATTGAAGAAAGTATTATACAAGAAGAATTACCACCTCTTGATGATTTTTCTGTTGATAATCTTGAAAATGTTTTACAAGAAGAAGAATTTGTAGAACAAAAAACTGAAGAAATTGCTGATAGTATGTTAAATAGTGGTGGACAATCAATAGATATTGCAAATAGCGAAGAATTAAAAAATATGATTAAAAGTTCTATTAAAGAATCTTTAATGGAAAATGAAACTAAAAATATTTATGCTGATTTAAGTACTCTTAATAGTATATTAAGTCATATGTTAAATAATAAAGATATTTTTATTAAATTGTCTTTAAGAGAAGAAAATGATGTAGTAGTTCATAATACTAATATGCAACAACCAATGTATCAACAACCAATGCAACAACCAATGCAACAACCAATGCAACAACCAATGCAACAACCAATGCAACAACCTAATGTTAACTTTCAACAACCAACACCACAACCACCAGAAGATATTAACATAATTGATCCACTTGCAGAACAAGGTAAAGGACTTGCAAATGTTAATTTTTCTAATCCTACTAAAAATACACAAGAAGAAGAACAAGGTCCAGATTTTGATTTAGACCTTTTAGATCAATTAAATAAAAAACAAAGTCAAGATGATTTATTAGATAATATTTTAAATCAAAAGAAAAAACCTGGTTCTAAACCTAAAAAATCTCAACCTGATTTAATTAAAACTGATGATAAAAAAAGAAGAACACCTAAAAAATCTCAACCTGATTTAATTAATGAAGAAACTTCTTCTACTAGAAAAAAAAGAAAAAAACCAGAAGAAGATAATAAAAAACCTCTTGTAAATTTACAAGAAGCAAATATTGATGATTTAAGTGATGATGAATTATTTGCACTTTTAAATAGTTAATAAAAGGAAATTATATGCCTATTGATATTATTGCTTTAATAAAAGAAGCTTTTGAAGTAACTCTTTGGATTACATTACCCCCTTTACTTGTTTCATTGGTAATAGGTCTTTTAATTTCTATTTTTCAAGCTGTAACTCAAATACAAGATCAAAGTTTACAATTTGTTCCTAAATTAGTATTTGTTGTTGTCTTGTTATTTGTTATGTATCAATTTAATTATTCAAAATTAGAAAATTTAACCTTAAATAACTTTGAAATTATTTCTAAAATAAAAGAACAATATGTTTCTAAACCTGAGTATTCAAATGAAATTATTATGCCTGAAAGAGAATAATGTCATTAAAACCTTTTAAACAATTAAATAATTTAAACAATATTAAATTGAATAATTTGAGTAAACATATACTTTCTAGGGAACAAGAACTTAAAAATATTGAATTAGAACTTAAAAATATTTTAAATAATATTTATAATATAAACAATATTAAAATTGATTATTTACATGATACTTTTTTTAATAGATTACTATTAGAAGAAGACTTAAAACTTTTCTCTAGATTTTCTGAACAAAAAATGTATATTTTAAATGAAATTGATTTTTTATCTTCACAAAAACAAGAGGTTTTAATTTTTGATAATAAAGTAAATAAATTAAAAAAAACTCTAAAAAAACAAAAGTTAAAGAAGAAGGAAAAAAAATTATTTAAAAATCTTTTGATTTAAGTTATAATATGTTAATAAAGGAAAATGAATGAAAAATATTTATACAGAAGAAATTGAAAGTAAAGGTACTCTTGATTTAAATAAACTTTTAGGTGATATGGCTGTTGTTAGAATATCTATTGCTTCAGACAATCCATTACATGAAATAATTGCTACTCTTGATGAAAAAGTTAATACTTTAATTAAACTTATTAAAGTTCAAGACAGAAATGGTGCTATTAAGCAATGGCAAAACATTTTTAATACATTAAAAACATTAAATAATAATTACTTTTCTTGTTTAGAAAAAAGTTCTGCTCAAAACAAAGTTTTAATTGATAAATTTAAACTAGACCCTATTATTGAAAAAGAACTTTTAGGAATTGTTTCTAAATCAAAAACAGGTACTTTAAACGCTTAATAAATTATTTTATAGAGAATCCCATTTTTTTGGGACTTCTTTTTTTTAAAAAAAATCACTTCTATTCTTTTTTTTATAATAATTAAGTATAAAACTTTTTTTATAAAGTTTTGTATAAATATATAAGGATTTTTATATGAATAAAATTATTATGAATTGTACATTTATAGGTTGTATAACTGCAACTTCTTTATCTGCTGAAAGTTTAATAACTGACAATTTGTTTGATGATGTATTCGTAGGTGTAGGTTTACATTCATCAAAATTACATAAAACAACAAGTGGTACTATGGAATTTAAAGACACAGATAGACATATTAATGTATTAGCAAAATTAGGATTTGAAATTGATGAAGACCAAAGAATGTTTGGTCAATTCACAAAATTTTCTTCAACAGATGTTTCTGATTTTGATTACACTTCATACTCTCTTAATTATGAAATTGATTTAGCAAACAAATTTGGTTGGAAACCTTTTGCTGGTGTTCACGCTGGTATTGGTACTGCTGTTAAAATTGATGATAATGGTGTTAAAAGAGAAAATGTTGGTATTGAATATGGTGCACAAGCAGGTATTAGAAAAAAAGTTTTTGAACATTTAGAAGCAGAAGGTGGTTATAGATGGACAAAACAATCAACAGAACTAAGAACAGCAACTGGTAATATTAAAAATAACTATGTAGGTACATTTTATACAAGTGTAAACCTTTCTTTTTAATATTAATTTTTTTTTTAAAGAGTTAGACTTTAAAATCTATCTCTTTTTATTTTAAAATAAAAATATATTTAATAGAATTATTAATTTTTAATTTATACTTTTATTAAGTTTATTTTTAAGGAATTTTACTTGAAAGAAATTATGATAATTGAAGCTTCTACATTAAAAGATTTTGAAGAAGAAATAAATAAAAAACTTCAAGAAGGTTGGATACTTTATAAAGGTATGCAAGTAACTAGTGCCTTTAGAACTAAAAATTCTATTGGTTATGAAAGTAAATCATTTTATCAAATGGTTTTTAAGGATAAAGAGTAAAACATGTTCAATTTTTTTAAAAATATTTTTTCTAAAAAGAAAAACACTACCACTACCACTACCAATAATACTAGAAACAACAATAATGTTTCAAAAAACAATAACACTATTGTTCAAAAAAAAGAACTTTCAGAAAAAGAAAAAATGCAGCAAAAACTTAAATTTAATAAAATAGCAGATCAAAGAATGGAAAATATTTTAAATACTATTAAAAAGCAAAATCAAGCTTGGTTTGTACATATGTTAATACAGGAACATGAAAAAGAAAAAGAAGTTGAACAATTAATTAAAAAAGGTAAGGCAAAAGAATTAAAAGATAATATCAATAGAATGAAATGATTTATTTCATTTCAAATCTATTTTCTTTTAATTTATTCATTTTCATTTCTAAGAAATCTTTTAGATTTTTTTCTAATAATAAGTTATCTATTTCTATATAACACAATATTCCATTAGGTTCATATTTTAATTTTGCTTTTTCAAATTCTATTGTTTGTAATACAACTTCCATTGTTTCTTCACTTAATTTTAAAAAGAACATTTCCATTTGAGATAACTCTTCTTTTGAAGTAATTTTATATATTTCATTTGCTTTGATTTTTAGTTTTATTTTTATATAAGTATCTAATTCTAAATACAACCTTTTTTTTATTAATTCAACTGTTTTTATATCATCATTATATTCATTATGTTGTTCAAATATTTTTATAACTAGTACTTCTTCATTCATATTTTCTATATTTTTACTATCTTTTTTTAATAAATTATTTTTAATAATACTATTTATAAAATCCTTACTATTTTCTAAAATATTTAAATATGTACTTTTTTCTTTTTCCATTAATTCTTTTTTTGGTATATTAGTTTTATTATTACATCCTGTAAACAACACTAAGCTTGTTAAAACTAAGATTATACTTTTTTTCATTTAATACCTTTGTTTTTCTTTTTATTATATCTTTTTATTTTTTATTTTCCACTTTTTTTAATAAAAAAAACTTAAAAAAACTCCATTTCTAAATAAAAAAAATTATAATCTATAAAAAAAGAGTTTAATATGATACACAAAAATAATTGGAATTTTTCCTTCACAGCTTTTAATAACCTTTTTGTCTTTCCTGAAAATAATTTAGAATGGAAATCTATTGGTAATTGGATTGATATTTGGAACAACTCTTGGGAACACAATGGTAATATTATTACAAATAGAAAACCTTTTTGTTCACAACTTTTTTTAAATGAAATTAATTATTTTTATCAAAAAAAATCTTTAAAAAAAAGAGTTTTTAAAAAAATGTGTTTAGAAGAAATTTCTGAAAAGTCTTTCCCTACTTTTTTTGCTATTGTTATTTTTCTAAAAGAATATAATATTTTAAAAAACATCAATAATGAAATTTTGGATGATTTTGATCTTTTTGATAAATATTTATTTGATTTAAAAGAACATTTTTCTAATGATAAACCTCAAATACATCAAATTGTTATTTTTTTAATTATGAAAATAACTAAGATATTAAATAATACTTATTCTTTTGAAGAATTTTCTATTGATAAAAAAGAATTAAAAAATACTATTTCTCTTGTTAATACCTCTATTAAAATGGCTATTAATGACCTTAGTATACATAAATACAATATGACTGTTAAAGATGTTAGGTTAATTGAATTTGAATATGACATATTAATTCAATTTACTAATATGTTAAGTAATTGTTTTGTCATTTCTCTTGTTGATAACAATGAAAAAACAATTGGAATTTTAAATGAAATAGGAATTTTTGAACATAAAATGGAAGTTATTGGTGAAAGTTTGCACTTCCTTGAAGATGAATGGTTGAAAAATGAAACTATCAAAAGTTTAAAACTATTTATTGAAGTTTGTTTTTCTTTGAAAAATTTCAAAGCCAATGATAAAATCATTGTTCAAAAAGTTAATTCTTTGAAAGAAACACAAGATATAAAAAACAACTCTAATAATGATTTTTTTAATAAACTATATTAATTTTTAATCCTTCTTTATAGAGTTATTTTTACTTTTTTTACCTAAAAAAAAATCACATACATATTCTCATATATAATACATATACAACTACAACAAGGAAATACAAATGAATAAAGTAAAGTATAGTTTTTTTACTATTTTGGTTTTACCTCTTTTTTCTTTTGCTGATATTGAATTTAAAGGTGCTTTAAAAAACTCTTTTTATGTACCCTCTTTTGATACTATGGGAGATACTAAACTTAGAAGTATTCTTGATTTAAATTTTAAAACAAATGTTTATTTAGATGATTTAAATGTTAATTTTGGTGGGGAATATTCATATACAATGGAACCTCCAAGTAGCACTTCACCTTTAAATTTAGATGAACAAGTAACTAATAATGAAGGTTTTAATATTTATGAAGCTTCTTTGTCATATATTGACAATATATCTACTTTGAATCAAGACCTATCTTATGGTGTTAAAGTTGGTAGATTTGAGAATAAAACACCTTTTTCTAATTCATATAATAAAAATAAAAGATGGACTGGACAAAATAAAACTTCTTTAGAAGGTATTGTTGGAGAAATAAATCATAAATATTTCAATTCATATGGTACTTATTTTATAGGTATGAATGATCACTTTGATTTATCCACTATTGATGGTGTTAAAGGTTTTTCTACTGGTATAGATAGTTCTTATAATGATTTTTCTATTGGACTTAATTATATAGATGTTAATTATGATAAAAAAGGTAAACCTTCTACAAAACAAATTTTAGTTCAAGGTGATGGTAAAGTTAAAAATGTAAATTTCTCTATTGATTATTTAAATCAAAAATTTAATAATAATATGGAAGATACTAATTATATAGGTCTAAGTTCTAAATTAGATTTAAAAATACCTATTAATTTAAGAGCAACTTCTAAAAATGGTATGAATATGTCTAATTTTGATGATAGCTTAGAGACACCCGTTAGAAGTTTAAATTCTAATACTTTGAAAATGTTAAATATTAATGACACTATTCAATCTGTAAATGGTTCTTCTGATTTCAATTCTATCGCTATGGGTGTTGATCTTGATTTTTCAAAAATACTAAAAATGAAAGAAAATAGTATGTTTTTAACTTTTGATAATGTAGAAGGTACTATGATTCCTTCTGTTACTTATAATGATATTTGGTTTAATAAATTAGAATCTTCTATCTTATTATCAAAAGAACCTACATATAATTCTATTACAAATGAATTAGATACACCTAATTTTTCAATTAGAGGTAATTTAAATCTTAAATTTTAATTAAAATATTCCTTTTTTGTTCTTTTTTTGTTAAAATATATTTTATTCATTCTAAGGACAAAAATGGAAAACACTCCATATATAGAATTACCTGGTATACAAATTGTTATGTTTGTTTTAATCTCTATTGTTTTATCTATCATATTTTTTTTGTTTATTAAAATCAAAAAGAAAAAACAAAAATTAATTGAATATGAAAATAATAGTAAATATACTTTTGAAGAAAATAAAATGCTTCTTTTTGAAAAATTAAATGATCCTAATTTAATGAATAGACCCAAAAGTATATACTTTTTGTTAGAAAAATCTCTAAAATATTTCAAAGAAGATTTTAATGAAAAAGATTATACTTTTTTTTTAAAAGAATTTGAAAAAATAAATCCAAAAGAAATAACTGAAGAAGATGTTATTTTTTTAAAAAAATATTTCAATAAAATATCCAAATTATAAATTAACTTTTTATTTTATTTATTTTTTCCTTTATAATAATATTAAATAAATTAAGAGGTCCTATATGTTTGATAATAAGTTTAAAAAATTTTTAAAAAAACAACTTATTTATTCTAAAACTGATTTAAGTGGAAATATAATTGATGTTTCTGATGAATTTTGTAAGATTTCTGGTTATACAAAAGATGAACTTATTGGACAATCCCAAAATATAATTAAAAACAATTCTTCAAATCCTATGCTTTTTATTCAAATATGGAATTATTTAGAAAATGATAAACATTGGGAAGGTGTTATTGAAAATAAAAATAAAAATGGTAAAAGTTACTTTGTTTATTCATATATTTACCCTCTCTTTGAAAATGGTAAAAAAGTAGCCTATGAAGCTTTTTCTAAAAATATACTTGAAAATATGTTATACAATTCTGTTTTTGATGAAACAAGTAAAACTTTTGAAGAAAATTTAAATACTGAAATACAAACCATAACAATTCTTACAAATGGGTTTGAACTTAAATCTATCAACAATGAAGCTTTCCATTTTTTTGGTTTTCAAAATTTTAATGATTTCAAAAAACAATTTAAAGATTTTTCAAAATTATTTATTTTACCTGAAAATATAAAAGATACTTCATTTTTGGAAGAAGATTTTTTATTAGATAATGATAGTTCTGGTATTAATTGGATTGACAATGTAGATAAAAAGAAATATTGTTGTTTTAATATAAATGGTAAAAATCATTTATTTTCTGTTAATAAAAATTATAATTTTGGTTCTATTCATCAAATATCTTTCCAAAATATCACTTCTCATTTTGATAGAAATATTAAAATGAATGAAGAATTAACTCAAAGTAATAATTTATTAAAAAAACAAGAAAAAATGGTTGTTATGGGTGATATGTTGCATAATATTGCACACCAATGGAGACAACCTCTTGGTGTTATTGCTTCTCTTGTTTCTTCTATTAAATTTGATTTAGATAATGATATGTTAGAAGATGAAGAATTATTAGAAAATATTGTATTAATTGAAGAACAATCACATTATTTAACAAATACTATTGATACTTTTAGAAATTATTTAAAAAATAATGAAGATATTGTTGAAATTGATTTAATTAAAACAATCTCAACCACCATTTCTTTAATTTCACATGTTTACAATGTTAATAACATAACTATAAATTTTGATTATGATAAATCAAAAGAGAAATATGTTACCTATGGTATTGAAGACCAATTAATACAAGTTATCATTAATTTATTTAATAATTCAAAAGATGCTTTTTTAGAAAAAGAGGATTTAGGTGATAGAAAAGTTGATATTTTTATTAAAATAGAAGATAATAAAAATATTATTATTTTTGAAGATAATGCTGGTGGTATCCCTGCTTATATTATTGATAGTGTTTTTGAACCATATGTTTCTACAAAAGGTAAAAATGGTACAGGTATTGGTTTAAATATGTCTTTTGATATAATAACAAAAAGTTTTTTAGGTAATATATCTGTAAAAAATAATAATAATCCTGGCGCTTCTTTTTGTATTGTACTTCCTATATAGATAATTGTTCTAAAAATCATTTTTTTTTATTTTTTTTTTGATATAGTTCTTCTATGAAAAATCTTTTTAAAGATAAAAATCTTATTGCTAAGGAAAAACAAACAATGAAAGAAATACAAATTTTCAAACATTCTAAACTTATTAAAGTTTTAAAGAAAGAAGATTTAGATTGGATGACACAAAGTGATCTTGAAGACTATTATACTTTTTGTAAATGTACAAAAGTAATTTCTATTGATGAAAATGATGAAGAAAAAGTAGTTTTTAGTAGTGACAAACCAAAAACAAGAACTAGAAATGAGCATTCATATAATAAAGATAATTCTTCTAGGAATGTAGATAAAGTTAAAAACTTCAAAAAAAATAATGAAGTTAAAAAAAATAAAACACAAATATCTTAATTTAATTGAGATACTTGTGTAAATAATTCATTTTTTATTTTTAAAATTTCTTTAAACATTTCTTCTTTTTCTCTTTTATTTAATGATTCTATTTGTTTTTTATATTTTTCATAATATAAAAAATCTATACTATTTTGTTTATTATCTATTGTAAATGACAATTCTATATCTGTTTTTTTATGTATTCCATTAAATATATATGAAAAAACTACTTTTGATATTTTAAAATCTTTAAAATATTTACTAACTTCTACTTCTTTATCTTTTGACATTCTTTGTTTCCTTTATTTCTTTTTTTATTTCTTGTTTTTTCTTTTTTAAATATTCATTTCTTTCTTTTATACTCTTTTCTTCCAATTCTAAATTACAACTTTCAATTTCATAGTAAATTTCTTCTTTTTCATAGTTTATATTTTTCATTCTTCTAAATAATTCATATTTTATTCCAATTATTAACTCTATATCCCAACTATTCTCAAATATTATAAATAAATCATTTGTTCTTGTTTTTTCTATATCTACATTTTTTATTCTTAGTTCTTTTATTTTTAGAACAATCTCTTCTTTTGTTAATTCTTTTATTTTTTCTTCTTCTTTTAATATTTCTTTTATTGCTTCAAGTGTTAATGTGTTTGTAACATTTGCTTGTATTGTTCTTTCTCTTAATTGTTTTTGATTTAAATTATTTGAACTTATAAACAATTGTTGTCTATCTCCAAACCCATGTCTATTTACACATTGTCCTAAATCTAATATTTCTGCATATTTTTTATCTTTATTTAATCTTGCAACCCTAAATAATATTTGAAGATATAACCTTAATACCTTTGTTGGTCTACATAATACTAATAACTCTGCCTTGGGTTCATTAAAACCTGTTGTCAATTTTGATATTGAGACCAAACAATTAATTGCTTCTACTTCATCTTTTTCTTTTCTAAATCTTTTAATGATTTCTTTATTTTCTTCTTCACCATTTAAACTATGTACACACGCGGTTTTATAACCTTCTTTTTTTAAATACTCATTTACTCTATTTGCGTGTTCTATTGAATTACAATATACCAATGTTTTCTTTTCTTTTCCTTTCATTTGGTTCATAGATTCTATTATCATTTTTGTATGTTTAATTGTATTTATTTTTTTATCTAATTCACTGGTTATATAATCATTGGTTGATTTTACATTTGAATAATCTATATTTACTGACCACTTTGGAACATAATATTTTAATGGAGTTAAATAACCTTTTTGAGTTAATTCATATGTAGAACCATAAGTAATTAAATCTTCTAATTCAAAACCTTTTAATAAAAAACCTTTTTCATCATAAGGTGTTCCACTTAAACCTATAATTTTTTTAGGTTTTAAATGTTCTATTATATCTTCATATCTTTTTCCTCCATAACCTATATGGAATTCATCTTTTAATAGTATATCACACTCTACTTCTTCCTCTAGTCTTTTGTTTTCATGAAAACTTTGTTCCATAACAATAGTTATATTACTATCAGATTTTATATCTTCTTTTGACTTAATCACACTATACTTTAAACCATATACATCTAAATGTTCTTTTATTTGTGGTACTAACTCTGATATATTTAATAAAATAACTATTTTCTTATTTAATTTACTATATATTTTTGATATTTCTGAAATAAGTACACTTTTACCACCACCCATTCCAAGTGTAATGATAGTTTTATCCTTATTTTTTAATTTTTCTAATAGTTCTTCTATTATTTGACTTTGATATTCTCTTAATTCCATTTTTTATTCTTCTTCAAACACCTTTACTATTATTTCTGTTTCTAATAAAGTTTTATCTAATTTTGCAGGAACTACTTTATATGTTATTTGATCATCATCTTTTAACCATTTGATTCCTAATTCTTTATTTTCTGTTTCTTTAATAGCATCTAATGTCCATTTTATAATAAAACCTAAATTATCTGAGTCAAGAACTCTTTTATTGTGTCTCATTAAATGAAATTCTACATACATTGATTTATATTCTTTTTCAGGAGTTGGTATATACCAAGATTGTAGATTTTCTTTATATTGATTTTTGATTTTTGATTGATGAAATCTATGCCATTTTGAAATATTGTTTAGGCTTATTACCCATTCTTTATATTTTGGGCATGGAGTGTTAAATTGAAATAACTGTTTCACTATTAAGTCCTTTTTTAAAGACTATAATAGCAAAACTAACTTAAATGATTCTTAAAATAATTGTTCTTTTGTATCTAAAATACCAATTCTTTTGAAAACTTGAATTGCTTCATCTTCACTAGCAAAATCCCAATATGTATCTGTACCGTCTCTATGTTTAAATAAAATATAAGCATGTCCCTCTTGGTAATTACTTAATGTAGTTCCAAGACTTAACATTGCTGAATCCATAGAATTTAATAATTTTATTTTAATAACGTGCGCAGTGTTAACATGCTCATTCTGGTTTTTATGAGATATAATCATTACTTTTTTCTCCTATTTGTTTGTAATTATTTTTATTATAATTCTTTTTTTTTCTTTTTTTATTTCTTTTAAAAAAAAATTAAGTATTTTTTAAGTATTTTTTTTGTATTATAGATCTAAAATTAAAAAAAGGTACTAGTTTGAAATTAGATATTATTATTAGCAATATTACTTTTGAAGGAAACATGAATAGTAAAGGTGAAAAATTTTTTATTTTTTCCTTTGATAAGAAAAAAGCAGAAGGTACAACAGAAGATATTGAATATCTTTTAAACAATACACCTTGGTCTCCAAATTTAAAATCACCTACACACATCTTTGTTAAAGCTGATTCAAATTTATTATTAGAAAATGGAATGAGTTTAACATTAGAATTTGATAAAAAATCTTTATCAAAAGATACAAAAAATGGTAATTATAACATTTCCAAACCTAAAATAAACATCAATCAATATATTGGTTACAATGGTTTTGTTAGATACTTAAATACCATTGATGGTATTGGTAAAGTAAGTGCTGAAAAAATCGCTTCCAAACTAGAAGAAGAGTTTGATTTTAAACTTGTTCCTATGGTAGAAAAATTTACAGAATTAATTAAAGAAGAAAGTGATTTACTAAAACCTATTTTAAAAAAGAAAATTAGTAAAGTACAAACTTATTTAGATGATAAATACTCTTCTTTTGAAGATGAAAAAAATAGTAACTCTCTTACTAAACATGAAGAAGTTTTTGGAATTAAGTATGGTATTTCAAACAAAGTTTTAATTAGAATAAAAAAAATACTTTTATACAAATTAAAAAATAATTCAAAATTACAAATGGATACAACAGATGTTTCTGCTTTTTTAAAATATAAACCTTATTACCTTGCTGCTGATACTGAATTTAGTAGATTAGGGTTTAAAACTATTGATAAAATATCTTGGAACATTAGAAAAGATGATAATAATTTTGGAAACAATTCTTTTGATACAGAAGATTTCAAAAAACAAAGATTTTTTGGTTTCCTACATTGTGCCATTACAGAAGGTTATAACAATGATGGACATATGTTTATGAAATTAACTGAATTAAGAGAAAGAATTATTAAACAAAATAAAGATAGAGAAGTAAAGGGAAATCCTGAACTAATTATTGATATTTTTGATTCACAAACTGAATTTAATATGTATGTTTTTGATATTTTGGATGGTTTAAGAGAAGAAGGGGTTGATGATTTCATTCTTTTTGAAAATGCTGAGGATTTAGGACTTACTACCATTGGAATACATAAAAATGAATTAAATCTAACTAAAAAATTATTACAAATTAATTCTAACACTCCTTTTATTGATAGAATAGGAAAATCAAAAGATGAAATTGAAAAAATTGTTAGAGATATTGAAAAATCTGAAAATATATCTTTATCTGATGAACAAAGAACGGCTGTTTTAAATACTTTGCATGCACCTATTTCCATTATTACTGGTGGTCCAGGTACTGGTAAAACTACAACTTCTAATGTTGTTATAAAAACATTAGAATATTTTAATGCAAAAATTAAAATTTTAGCTCCTACTGGTACTGCTGCTAATAGAGTTGCTGCTGTTTCTGGAATGGATACTTCTACAATACATAGAGGTTTGGGCTCAAAAGGTGCTGGTACTTGGAAATACAATGAAAATAATCCATTAGAAGATGATATCATTATTGTTGATGAAAGTTCTATGATTGATGTACAATTAGCTAATAAACTATTATCTGCTTCTATGAATAGTAATATCATTTTTTTAGGTGATGTCAACCAATTACCTTCTGTTGGACCTGGTAGATATTTAGGTGATTTAATTGATAGTGGTGTTTTTAATGTATCTATATTAACCAAAGTCTTTAGACAAGCTGCTGGCAATCCTATTATTCAGTTTGCTTATGCTATTAACAATGGTGATAGTAAGTTACCTTATAAATTTATGACTGCAAATTTTGAAGATACAAGAGAAAGTAAATTATCTATTGTTATTAAACCAGAATATAAACAACCTGATAAAGATAGTGAGGTCAATGATGGTTTAACTGATTTTGAAAGAGAAGAATTAAAAGCATTAGGAGAGTATGAAGGTTTTGAAGAAATTAAATATTTAGATAATATTACAAATGATGCTATTGATATGGCTGAAACTATTCACCATTTAGAAAATTCTATATATGATGTACAAGTTCTTACTAATTCTAATATTGTATCTGGAAGAATAAATCAAGCATTACAAAATAAATTAAACCCTGGTGGTTTATCTATTCCTAATTCAAAAGGTATCAATCAATCTTCTTCTACTACTATTAGAGTAGGTGACAAAATTATGCATATTAAAAACAATTATAAATTAGAAATATTTAATGGTTCTATTGGTAGAGTTTCAACATATGATCATAAAACAAAGGAAGTTGAAGTTGTTTTTACAGATGGTCAAACTATTAACTACCCTATTGATGTTTTTGCAAAAGAAGTTAGATTAAATTATTCTATGACTATTCATAAAAGTCAAGGACAAGAGTTTAAAAATTTAATACAAGTTTCTTTATGGAATCCTTTAAGTAGAGAAATTTTATACACAGGTGTTACAAGAGCAAAAGAAAAACTTATTATGTTTACAAATGAAAAGATATTAAGAACAGGTATTTTTCTAAGTGGTGCTGATAAACTTAAAAGAAACACAAGATTATTAGAGTTCTTAAAAGATAAAAACTTCATACATAATTTAGAAAACTTTAAATATTTCTTTGAAAGTGGTGATTATCATATATTATCACCTTTTATTTCTTCACACTCAGGAAATGATAAAGAAACTGTCTCTATTAAAAGAAAAGAAATTGAAGAAGAATATAAAAAAGAACAAGAAGATAAAAAAAGAAAAGAAGATAAGAAAAATGTTGTTGAAGAATTTGATGATTATTTAGACTTTTAAAACAATAAGAGTTTTACTCTTATTGCCAATTAATATTGTTTTCGAGCATTGATTTTTTTAAATCTATTAATTTTTCATTACATAATTTAGTATATATGTCTGTTTCTGGTTTCTCTTGTGCTTTACATAATTCAAAATATACTATTGCTGAATTACCCAATAACATTGTTTGATACATTTCACCAATAGTATAAAATAATTTTTGTCTTTCTATTGGATTTAATTTATTTATTAAAGAAATATTTTTCTCTATATTTAATAATATTTGTAATGCATTAAATTCATACATTCTTCCTTCTGATAATATTAGATTTGTTAATTCATAATCTATTTCTGGTCTATAAGAATATATTCTAGCTGTATTTGAAACATTTATCATTCTTAAAATAACTGGTTTTGTTAAAAAATTTTCATTTTTATTTTTTAAATAATTAAAACCTTTCCATAGATTATCTAAAAAAGTACCCACATCTAATATATTTCTTCTTCTTATTTGAGATTTTATATATTTTTTTATATCTTTTTCATTTCCTATTTTTAATAAGACATCAAAATAAACTTTTTCTAAATCTAATATTTCCTTCTCTTTTAATATTCTATGTTTTTCCAACTCTAATTTTTCTTCTTCTATTATTTTTTCTTTTACTAATGGCTTTAATTCATATATATTATCTATTTCTACTTTTGCATTTGACCATCTTTTTAAATCTATTAACATCATACTATATAAATATTTATCTAAAATATCTCTATTTTCATTTTTCTTCAATTCTTCATATATTTCATTTTTTATATATGAATATTTTGGTATTTTCATTACTTTTTTTAATATTAACTTTCTTTCTTCTAAATCTAATTCTCTATATTTATTTTTTATCAAATCATATTTTTCAAAAAAATTTTTTGCTTCTAATTTATCTTCTTTTTTTGATGTAGCAAACCTTTTTATATATATTTTTAGTGATTCTTCTATTAAATCACCTTTTTCTAATCCATACTTATTTAATTTTCTAACATCTGCATCTATTAATTTTTCTAAAAATCTTTTTATATTATTTATTTCACTATTTTTTAAATTATCATATTTTTCAAATACTTCTAAATAAGATTTTACCATTTTATTTTCTTCTTTTAAATATTTGTTTTTTAATGTAATAAAGGTGATTCTCCCCATTAAATAATTTGTTATATCATAATCTAATTTTCTTTTTCTATACTCTTCATCTTCTAAATAATATTGTAGTATTTTTAGTAATTTTTTATTTGCTTCTTTCCATTCTTTTCTTGATAATAATGTATCTATATTCTTACCTATTGCTGGAACAACAACTTCTTCTACAAATTCTTCACTATTATTGTAAATATCTTCAAAAAATATTTTAAAAGTTTTTCTATCTTCTTCATCTAATTTACTTTGATCTATTTCTGTAATTTCTTTTATCAATTCTTTTGCTTCTTCGCTTTTATTAAATCTTAATTCTTCTAATACTTTTAATAAAACTTTATTTGTATTTTTTGTTTTACCTAATTTTAAATTTATATCTAATAAATTAACAAGTAAAAATAATTGTAATTCTTTATTTTTTTTTGTTAATTCCTCTATTATAATCCTTCTTGTTTTTGTTAAGTTATTCTCTTTTATTAATATATTTATTCTTTCTTTTTTTGCTTTATTTAATATATTTGTATTAGGAAAATTATCTTCTAATATATTATAATAATAGTTAGCTTTTACATTTCCATATCTTTTATAACCTATTTTCATTAACTCATAATATATAATACCTAATGTTTCACTTGTTAAATCATTTTCTAATAATAATTCTTCAAAAAAATTTTGAATTTCCTTTGGAGATTTTTTTTCTTTTATATATTTAGAATATTCTAAAATTATTGCATTTTTGATTTTTGGATTTTTTTCTTCTTTTATTATTTTTTTAAAGTAGTTCTCTATTTCTTCTTTTTCTTTTGGGATTTGATTTTTGATTTCTTCTATTTTTAATCTTATTTCATATTCTTGTTGTTGGTCTTTATATATATCTAAGTTCAAATCTACTTCTAAACTTTTTATTCTTACTTGTTCTTTTAAGGTTTTTATATTATCTTCTGCGAATAAACAGGTATTTAATAAACTAAATGTTATAGTACTTAAAATTACCTTTTTCATTTTATAAAAAGTCCTTTATTAAATTAATTTTATCTTTTAATATTGATTGTGCATTTCCATTATCTGTATTAAATAAAAAAGAACCTTTTGTTAAGTTATTATCTATTTTTATCTCTAAATTATTTACACTACTAAATAATTCTTTTATATAATTATCCATTTCTTCTTTTAACTCTATATCTTTTGGGGACAAATATAATACAACACTTGTTATTCTATCAAACTCTTTTGATAAATTATTTAAAGTATTTTCTATTATCTCTTTTGAATTATTATCAACTTCTTTTTCTATTACTTTTTCTATCAATTTTATTGCAAATAACTTCATATCATTGAACATTTTTTTTGTTTCTTCTTGTTGCTTGATTTGATTATTTAATACTTCTTTTAATTGAATTTTTATTTCTTCTTGTATATTTACATTATTTTGAGATACTTCTGATAATTTTTGATTAATTTCCACTCTTATTTTATTTAATTCACTTGATAATGTTGATAATTTTTGATCTGTTATATTTTTTACTCCATTCTCTACTTGACTTATATTTCCTTGTGTTTGTTTCACTTGTAAGTCTACACCATCAATATTATCTTTTAATTGTTTTATACCTATTCTTAGACCACTTGCTAACTTATCTATTTTTTGCATTAATTTACTATCATCAAATTGTGGAACTGTTTCTTGAGTTTCTTTATTGTTATTATTATTATTTGTATTATATCTTTTGTCATTTCCTTCTTTTTTGATTAAAGCTTCTTCTTTTCCCTTTGGGGTTTTAAATTTTTTCTCTATAACTTCATTTGACATATCCATATATTCATATTTTTCTACATCTTCATTCTTTACTACTTCTATATGTGGATTTCTTTGTCCTGCTCTTCTTTTTACTAACATTGTTTCATCTATTTCATGAAGTTTTAATTCTTTTGGATCAAATGGGTGAATATCCTCTTCTATGTTTTCTTCTGTATCTTCATTTGTTCCTTCTTTTCCTTCTGGGTTTTCTACTTTTTCTTCATCTAAATTTTCAGTTTGTTCTTCTTTAATTTCTTCTGTTATACCTTCTATATCTCCCAATAGTTCATCTAATTTTTCTTCTGCGTCTTCTTCTTTTACTTCTTTTTCATCACCCTTTATACCTTCTATATCTCCTAACAAAGCATCTATTTCTGAATTATCTAAATCTGACATTTATTTTCCTTTTATTCATATTCTCTTTTTTTGATTTCTATATTATCTGCTGCTTCTTCCAATGAAGCTTTTGTATGTTTTAATATTTTATCTTTTTTTGCTTCTATATTTTGAATACTTTCACTACCTTTAACCATATTTTCAAGTAAATCTACTAATTCACCAAATTCTTCTTGTGATTTTTTTGTTTCTTCATTAAAAACTTCAAGTTTTTTAATATCACCTTTTAACATCTCCATTATTTCTGTTAATTTTTCTTCTATTTGATAAACAGGGTTTTCTACTAATACTCTATCTTTATCCAAATCTTTTACTAATTCTAAAAAAAGATTCATTTTTATCATTAATTCTTCTCTTGTCATTATTTTAAATCCTTTGGATAAAATTTATTTTCTATTATCTTTTTATTATTTTTTAAGATTGTTATTTTCATAATTGAATTTTCTCTTCCCAAAATTACTCTTTTAAAATCTATATGTTTATTTTTATCTTCTACTATATGTTTTATTTTCTTTATATCATATTCATTCTCTAAAACACTATATTTTGCTTCTATAATGTCTCCTTTTTTTAAATCACCTTTATATCTACATACAATGTTTATTTTATCTATTATACAGTCTAATTTATCTTTTTTAGGATTAAAAATTTTTCTTTTTTCTTTATTTATGTCTAAAAAACTTTGATTAATTTTTATTTCTTTATTTTTTTCTTCTATATTTTTATCTTCTATATTTTTATCCATTTTTTTATAAATAAAAGTACTTATCATTATTAATATAATAAACCAAATTGTATTAGTTATTCTCATTAATATCCCTTTTTTTTGTTTTATTATATAATTTTTTTCTTTTTTTAAGATAGTTTTTTATTATTAATATATTAATAAATATGAATTTTTCACTATAAAAAAATAAAATTTTATTTTTTTTTATAATTAGAATTCACAAAACAACAAAAAAAAATAAGGAATTATATCTTGAGCATTTTCTTTGAAAAAAATAAAATTTTTTTATTTTTAATTTTAATAAACCAAATTGCGATTTGGTCATATGCTTCATTACTTCCTATGGTTTTAAGCAAACATTATAATTTCTCTGATACCTTTCTTTCTTATACTGTTACTTCTTTTTTGATTTTCTTTTTTTTAGGAATGACTTATACTAATTTAAAATTAGATAATAAATTAAATTATACTAATTATTTATTATTTGGATTTTTGGGTTTATTTTCTTTGACTTTATTTCAGGGATTTCAAATTGATAATTTAAATAATAAATATATATATATTGTATTAAGAAGTTTTGAAGGGTTCTTTCATGGTTATATAACCATATTATTAAGTTTTATTTTTAAAAGTATATTAGTTAAAGAAAATAAGAATGGTTTAATTCATTCCCTTGTTGTCTCTTTTGGTTATTTAGTTAAAGCAACCTTACCTATTTTTATTTCTGCTTTTTTATTATTTCAACATTTTGAAATTGTTATTTATTGGTATGCTTCTTTTATATATTTAGTTATAATATTATTTATATTATATAATAAAAAAATATTTTCTTTTAAGTACCAATTAAGATTAAGAAAATCACAAGGAAAATCAAATAACAATTCTTTAAAAGTTTCTTTGTTTGGTATTAAACATTTTTATAAAGATAATATAAAATTAAAAATTTATTATACTTTTTTAATAGTTGTACAAAATTTAAATAGACCTTTTTATGATTTATATATGGTTTTATTACTAATAAATTATTATGATTTTTCCATTTTAAATGCCACCTTTATTCTTTCTTTTATGGTTTTTGGACAAGCTTCACAAGTAATACCAGGATACTTAAGTGATAAAATTAGATTAGATATATTTAGATTAATAGGTATTATATTATATTCAACACCTATTGTTATCATTATTTTCTTTCCTAATATTTTTAATAATATAATTTTATCTTGTATAATATTTTTTATCTTTGGTGTTGGAAGAAGTTTTTATGCTAGTTTTGATCATAAAATAAACATGATTTTAATTAAAGAAAAAACTAAAATAAATCATATTTCTTTAATTCAAAATATAATTGGTGAATTTACTCATTATTTTTCTTATATTTTATTAGGAAGTATTTTATGGATTGGTTTAGATATTAAAGAATTATTTTATTTCTCTTTAATTATAGTAATTTTGATTTATTTTGCTTATTTTGTTTTTGATAGAAAGTATTTTAATAAAATATATTAATTTTTTTGGTGACTCCTAGGAGACTTGAACTCCTGTGGCATGGATGAAAACCATGAATCCTAACCGCTAGATGAAGGAGCCACAAAAAATGGTGCGAATGGTGAGAATCGAACTCACACTCCAAAATTGGAACGGGATTTTAAGTCCCGCGCGTCTACCTATTCCGCCACACTCGCATATATTAATTTTTTTGGTGACCCGTGAAGGATTCGAACCTTCGGCCACCTCCTTAAAAGGGAGATGCTCTACCAGCTGAGCTAACGGGTCTTTTATAATTTAAAGTATCATATTGACACCTTAAATTAAAATTTATGTATTACCATATAAGTTCAATCTTGTCTTTTAAACAGTCTGTTGATACAACTAGACAATTGGAAAACTTTCAAACATTGTTTTCTTTTATTATTAACCATTGTTTTAAACAAAAGGTTAATAGAATTATACAACAATAAGTTTAAAAAAAACTTAATTTCTTTCTTTTTTAAATAAAAACTTTATATTTCTTTTTTTAATTATAATATATATCACATTACTAATAAGGAATATTATGAAAAAAATAGTTAGCAGTATATTAACATTAAGTTTGTTTACTTCTATTGCATTTGCTTGCCCTGGTATGAAATCAGGTTCTTGTAAACATCACAAAAATACAAATGGTGGTGGTTGTGGTCATCATGCACAAAAACAAAAATTAGATAATAATGGTCAAAAATTACCTTCTAATGCTTGTTTCTTTTATGCAGCACAAGAAACACAAGAAGAAAATAAAAATATAAAAAATAAATAATTTTATATATTAATAAATATCACATTTTTTTGGTTAAGAAATGTGATATTTTATAGTGAAAACTAAACTCCTAAATCAAAAATTATAAAACGAGTAAACCAAACTATATTTGTTCAATAGTACTTCATTCAATCACATTACCTTTTTTATCAAATAAAACAACTTCATTTTCGACATGTCTACCTCCTTCACATTCCATTTCTCCAAGAGAATATTTTAGTAACTCTTCTGTCAAATCCATTTCTATTATAGTTGTTATTAATGAAGATACATATAATCTCAAACCATCTGTTTTATAATCTTCTTCCAACAATTCTTTAATTTCTTTTTTTTCTTCTTTAGTGTTTTCTAAAATAATTTTTAATATTTCATCTGCTTCTTTTTTATTCTTTATAAAAAGCATTTCATCAATTATTTCATAATAACCTAATGTTTCATCCATATTTATTGTTAAGAATATCAATACTCCATTTAAGATATCATCTTTTGTTAAACTTTCTTTGATTTCTATATTTGTGTACATTTTTTTTTCAAATATGCCTGTTGCAATAAAACCTTCATTTTCTTCATTAATATAATCATTGATATATGGATTTGATAAAGTAATATTTATTACTTGACTTATATCCAATTCTATTTCTTCATTTTCTTCATATAAAATAATTGAATTTATTTCATTACAATCAATATTATATAAACCTGTTATGTCATTATATTCATAATGAGCTATATTTCTATCTTTATATTCAAATTCAGGATACTCTTCCTTCATATCAAATCTTTTTAAAACCATCATTGTGAATACATCTTTTTCTTTTACAGAACCTATATTAAATTCTCCTCCATATCCATATATTTCTAATTTCATTTTTTCATTCCTAATAATCTTTTAATTTTTCTTTTTAATTTTTCTTTTCTAATATTCTTTATTCTTTTTTCTAAAATACTAAATCTATTTAAAATATTATCTATATGTTTGTCTTCTAATTCTGAAATTTTTTTTACTTTATTATCTTGAGATACCCAAATATCTTCTTTAAATTTTATTTCCTTTTCCATATTTCTAATATGGAACAATAGTTTCTCTTGTTGTTCTTTTTTTTCTCTTTCTCCTAGAACTTTTTCTTCTAATTTATTTTCTTTTTTTACTATTTCTATTTCTTTTTTTTGATACTCTTCAAGAACTTCATTAAAACTTTTTTCTAAACTTTCATCTATATTTTCATATTTCATTTTTTCCCTTCAAGTTTTTTTTATTTTACAAAAAATTAACTTAAAAATAGTTTAAATTTAATATTTAAAACCACCTTTTTTTGTGATTTTAATTTTTTTTTTTTTATTTAGTTGTTTTTTCTTTTTTCTTCAAGGATTTTTGAATTAGGATGTATAAATATTGCTTTTCTTTCTACTTTTATTTTCTCTTTATTATCTATTGCATATGAAATAATTTTAATTTGTAAAATAGTATCTTTACTTTGGAATTTAGACAAATCTTTCTTTGTTCTTAAAATCAAAATTTCTTTTCTTTTTTCTCCTGCTTTTAACTTTATTTCTTTTTTAGGTCTTACTATTTTTATATCTTTATTTGATATTTCTATTTTATATGTATGTTTTTTATTATCTGTATTTTGTAAAAATATAATATAACTATTATCTACACTATCTTTTTTTATTGAATATACTTCATTACCTTTATTTATATTTAATAACATATATTCTTTTTTACTTGCCATTAATATTAGAATTAATAAAATTAATGAGATTGTTCCTATGTATGCTAATATTGATTTTCTAAAATAATTTGTTTTCTTTTTTGTTTCTATTTCTTGTTTACTATTCCATTCAACCAAAGAAGGTTTATTTAATTTTGTCATTACAGAAGAGCAAGCGTCAACACACTCTAAACAGTTAATACACTCTAATTGCATACCTTTTCTTATATCTATATGTGTAGGACATACTGTTACACATTTTTCACAAGTTGTACATTCTTCTTCTTTTGATAATTCTTTTAAATTAAATATTTGTTTTTCTTTCTTTTCATTATATATTTCTCCTCCTCTTTTTTTATCATATATAGGAGTTATTGTTTGTTCATCAAATAGTATTGATTGAACTCTTGCATAAGGACAAACATATATACAAAACTTTTCTTGTAAAAAAACAACATCATATATTAAAAACAATGTTAAAGATATTACAAATCCTATTGTTATAGGATTATCTATTGGATTTAATAAATATTGAAAATATATCTCAGGAGGAATAAAATACCACATAAAATTAGAAGCTGCTACAAATGCTAATAAACTCCAAATAAATATCCCTACAATTTTTTTGATTTTATTTTCTATTTTTGAATAATCTGGTTCTTTTTGTTTGTTTTGTATTCTTTTTCTTAATTTTAAAATTTTTGTTTCTATTAAGTCTCTATATATAACTCTAAATATCGTTTGGGGACAAGACCATCCACACCAAGCTCTACCTAATGCTGTTGTTAAACCAAATATACCTATAAATAAAAGCATTAATAAAAATGGCATTAAATATAATTCTTGCATATCAAATACTACACCCATTAAATGTAATTTTTTTTCATCAAAAGACAATAAAAAGATTTGATTTCCATTAATTTTTATCCAAGGTAATAATAATGATATTATTGTAATTAATATATAAAAATAGTATCTTTTTAATCTAAAATTTGTTAACATCTTTTTTCCTTTTACATTAATTATAATCAAAATCATAAAAATAACATATAATTATTATTAAAATTTATAATTATATGTTGTAAATGGTATAATTATAACTTTAACTTATAATTGTTCTTTTATTAAAAATAAACATTTAAATTTATTAAAATTTTTGAGAAAAATAGGGATTTTTTTGATTTATGTTTTTTTTAGAAATATTCAATAAAATATAGACCCTGAGTATAGGTCTATATTTTTGAAATGAATGAATTTTATCTTTTAATTGAAGATTTTTATTATTTAATTTAAATTAAATTACTTAATTTTATCTTCTTATAAAATTTTTTTTAGTTTGTTCCAAATGTAAGAACAATCACTAAACTTTGTTTAGTTCATTAATATTATAATTCTTTTTTTCTTTTTTTTTAAAAAAATATCTTTTTTTATTTTTTATCTATTGAATTTGTAATAATCATTGATTTTAAGATATTAAATGCTGTTGTCAATTGATAATCATTAAATAAAATATCATTTGTTATTTCTTCTTTTTCTTCTTTTTCTTCTTTTATAATTGGTTCTTTTTTTTCTTTTTTTTCTTTTTTAAGCTCTTCTAATGTATTTTTTAAATGACCTTTTAAATCTTTTTCTTTTACTTCTATTTCATTTTTATCTTTTTTAGGAACTTTTCCTTTATATGAAATAATATCTGGTACTACACCTTTTGCTTGTATTGTTCTACCACTTGGTAAATAATATTGTGCTATTGTAATTTTAACACCTTCATCCATTTTTGCTGATATAGGTAGTACAACTTGAACAGAACCTTTTCCAAATGTTTTTTCACCAACTATTATTGCTCTATTAAAATCTTGTAATGCACCACTCACTATTTCAGAAGCCGAAGCAGAACCACTATCAACTAAAACAACAATAGGTTTATTTGTTATTGTATTAACTTTTGTTGCTAAATGTTCTTCTACTGAATTATCATATCTTCCTTTTTGAGAAACTATCACACCTTCATCCACAAATAAATCAACCAATCCAACCGCTTGATTCAATAGTCCACCTGGATTATTTCTTAAATCTAAAATTATTCCTTTTTTATTTTCTTTTTTTATTACTTCTTTTACACTTTTAACTACATTTTCATCAAAAGAAGCAATTCTAATATATTGTATATCTTCATATCCTTCTATTTTTATATTTTTTGTTTTTACTGAATTAACTTTAATTATTGCTCTTGTTATTTTCTTTTTTAATGGTTTTGGTTCTCCCTTTCTAAATATGGTTAATTCTATTTCTGTTCCAGGTTTACCTCTCATTAATCCCACAGCTTTATCTAATGTCATATCTAATGCTGTTATTTCATTTATTTTTAATATAATGTCCCCTGCTTCTATTCCTACTTTTTTTGCAGGAGTATTATCTATTGGAGAAATAACTGTTAATGCATTTTCTTTTAAACCTACAACTATACCCAATCCTCCAAATTCACCTTTTGTACTCTCATTTAGTTCTTTATATGCTTTTTTATCCAAATATGAAGAATGTGCATCTAATTCACTTAACAAACCTTTTATCGCCTTTTCTGTTATTTCTTTCATTGTATGTTCGTCCACATGTAATTTCTCTACTATTGTAATAACATTTGTTAATTTAGACATTGCTTCTATTCTTTGATATTGTGTTTCTTTTTCTTCTTGCTTTGTTTCTTTTTCTAGTGCCATTAAATTAGATGTAATTAAACACATACATGTGCAAATTGATAACATTGTTTTCTTCATTAGTTTGTACCTTTTTTATCTATTGAAATATTATATTGTTTTTTCTCTTTTTTTTTGTTTTTGTATTATACTTTTTTTTCTTTTTTTTTTATTCATTTATTTTTAAACCACTATATTTTAATCTTCTTTTAAGTATATTTACACTATAATAAAATATATTAAATAAAGAAGGTATAAATATGAAAAAATATTTTGATTTTACTATTAGTGGAGACATAAGAGGTTGTTCTGAAATTGGTGCATTAGCTTTTAAAAACAATACACTAGTTAATATATCAGACACTACAAGAGTAGGTTGTTATGCCAACTCATATTCTAGTAGAGATTATTTAGAATTAAATGTTGCAGAAGTTTTAGTAGAAAAACCAGATTATATCTTTTATAAAATTAGTAGAACATTTGAAGTATTAAATAAACATGAATTATCTTCTTTTGAATTAAATGTTAGTATTCCAAACCATTTAAAACACAAAACACAAGATATTTTGAAATTCTTTGACATAAATAAAAATAATATCAAATATACTAATTGTGCTATTGTTAAATATTTTGATATTGAAGAAGCTTTATTTTCAAAAGAAGACATGGAAAATAAAACTACACACTATATGGACATTTCTTTAAAAGAACTTTTCCCAAATAATGTTGCTTAGTATTTATTAATTTTTCTATTTAATGAAAATTTCACTTTCTCTCTTTTTTACTTAAAGGTGTTTTAAAGATTTTTTTAAATATTTACATTCACCTTCTTTTATTATCTTAACATTTGGTCATTCTATGAAAAACTTCTTTTAATATTTTTTTCTTTTTAATATTTCCACATTATAATATTCTTAAAATATAGGATTTTTATGTTTGAAATTAGTTTTACAAGAATTGATTTTCTTGAAAATCATTTAAAGTCTTTTGATTACACTTTAACCAAAACTAAACATTATGATTTACTTGAAAAATATTTTGGTTGTATTAAATCTAATTATAGATTTAAAAGAGAAGTAAAAGTTTATGATGATTATTATACTGTTGTACTTTATAAGTATCCAAATGGACATTTAAAACCAGAAGAACAAATAGTCTTCAACAATGAAGAATTATATTTATTTAAAAAAACTAATAAAGCAAGAAAAAATCCAAACCCTTTTCCTTGTAGTCATTTTTCTTACCAAAGATAATTTTAATTATTTTTGATATTCCCAACTCCAAGGATTATTCATTTGTAAAAGAATGTCTCCTTTATAAAATTTATCTCCTATTTTATACCATTTTCTTTTTTTTGATATTACATATATTTTGTCTTTATCTTTAAAATATAATTCTTTTCCTTTATCAAATTCTTTTATTAATATTTTTTCTTTGAAAAAAGATAAAATTAAATACATATTCCCTAATATCAAAATAATCACACCTATATTTTCTAAATTCACTTTCAAACCTTTCTTTTTTATATACTATTATTTTTTAACTTAATTTTTTATAAAAATTCTCTTTTCCTTTTATTATTTCTTTTAATGTACCATTTTTAGGAAAAAAATAAAAAATTATTTTTTTTTATATTTAGATTTTACTTTATAATATATATGTGAAGTCAAAAATAAAATTAAGATTTTTATATTTGATTTTTGATTCACATCCAAATAACAAAAAATGAGAATTCATTTGATAATGGTTCTCAAAAGATTTTTAATATAGATGGTCAAATTGCTAATTTATGAGAGTTATTATCAGAACCCTGAAAAGTGGTATAGAACATTTCCCCTTTTTTAATGTTCTTATATCATTTTTTAAAAAACATAAAGGCACAAAAAAAATTATTTTCCAAAGAAGTTTTCTTCTTTGGTTTTTTATTATGAATAAATAATATAGAACATTCCTTTTATTTAGAGGTTTTAATTTATAACTCCATATTTTTCAACAATTTTTACCATTTTACTATTTTACTATTTTTAGATTCTTATCTTTATTGTATCTCTTTTGGTAAATCATATACTATGATTTTACCTACAATTATTGATTTTTATTTTTAATTAAGTTTTTTTTGATAATATATATCAAAATTATATATTAAGGATAAATATGAAAACTTTTGAAGATTTAATTAATTTCAAAAATGCGAAATCTATGATCTCTACAAAAATACAAGATAATCAAAACACATTAAATTCATTATTAAGTATTGAAAATAAAACTTATCAAAATTTTGTTTCTCCATATGAAAAAATGGAAGAAGAATTAAGTATTATGATAACTCCTATTTTTCACTTAGATAGTGTTAAAAATAGTGAAGAAACACAAAAACTATATTCAGAACTATTACCACTATTATCTGAATATAGTAATAATTTAGCACAAAATATTGATTTATTTGAAGGCTTTAAAGAAGTTTCTAAAAATGATACTAATATGACTATATCACAACAAAAAGTGGTTAATGATAGTATTAAAGGTTTTAAACTCTCTGGTTGTGAATTATCACAAGAAAAAAAAGATAGATTAAAAGAAATATCTTTAAAAAGTAGTCAATTAAGTAAAGATTTTTCTCAAAATGTTTTAAATGCTACAAATGAATATGCTATGATAATTGAAAATCCAGAAGATGTTAAAGGTATTCCACAAAGTGATTTAGAAATAGCTTCTTTTGAAGAAGAAGGTAAAACTAAATACAAATTCACTTTACAAATGCCTTCTTATATTTCATATATGACATATGGCCCTAATAGAAAAATTAGAGAAACTTTATATAAAGAGTTTTCTACAAGAGCACCTCAAAATGAACTTATTATTGAAGAACTACTAAAATTAAGAGAAGAAAAAAGTTCTATTTTAGGTTTTGATTCTTATTCTGAATATAGTATTGCTAAAAAAAGTGCTCCTTCTGTTGAAAAAGTTATTGATTTTTTAGAAAATCTTGGAGAAAAAAGTAAAGACAAAGCAAAAGAAGAATTAAATGAATTAAAAGTATGGGCTCAAAGTGATAAAGTAGTAATCAAACAAGATAATATTCAACCTTGGGACATTGCTTATTATAGTGAAACATTAAGAGAAGAAATGTATTCTTTAAATGAAGAGGAATATAGACCTTATTTAGAACAATCACAAGTTGTAAATGGTTTATTTGATTTTATTCATGATTTATGGAAAGTTGAGTTTAGAAAAATTGAAGAACCTGTATGGAATAATAAAGTTAAAGTATTTGAATTATTCCAAAATAATGAAAAAATTGCTAAACTATATCTTGACCTTGAAGCAAGAGAAAATAAAAGAGGTGGTGCTTGGATGAATAATTGGCATAGTAAATTACCAAAACAAATTCCAACTGCTTATGTTGTTTGTAATTTCCCTCAATCAACAGAGAAAACACCTTCTTTATTAAGACATGGTGATGTTGTTACATTATTTCATGAAATGGGTCATGCACTTCATCACCTTTTAACAAAAATTGAAGAACCTTCTGTTGGTGGTGTAAATGTTGATTGGGATGTTGTTGAGTTTCCTTCACAATTTTTAGAATATTTTGCTTATGAAACAAATGTTTTACAAATGTTTGCTAAACATTATCAAACTGGTGAAGTTTTACCTTCAAATATGATTAATAAAATTATCAAAGCAAAAAATTATCATTCTGCTATGACAACTATAAGACAAGTTGAGTTTGCTCTTTTTGATTTTAAATTACATTTAGATATTCATAACAAAGAAGAAATGCAAAATTTATTAGATAATATTAGAGAAAAGTATTCTCCTCTTTTACCTCCTTCATATAATAAATTTCAAAATAGTTTCACACATATTTTTGCAGGGGGGTATGCTGCTGGCTATTATTCTTATAAATGGGCAGAAGTATTAAGTGCAAGTGCCTTTGTTAAATATTTAGAAAGTGAAGACAAAGAAAAATATACCATTACTTATAGAGATATTATCAATGGTAAAGGTGGTAGTGAAGAAATGAATTGTTTGTTTCATGAATTAACTGGTGAAGACCCTGATGTTGAAAAATTATTAAAAATAGATGGTATTATTTAAAACTTAAATATTAACATTTTAAATTTAATAAAAATACAAAATATTTTTAAAAAACAAAGAGGTTTTTTTGAAAATATAAGCAATGATTTATTAAAATTAGATTGGAATTATATTAAAAGAGATATTCCTTCCAATCTAATTTAATTTTCAGTCTATAACTAAAACATCTACTCTTCTATTTTCTTCTAATTTGTCTGATATAGGTGAAGTTTCTCCTTTTGAAATAATTTCAATATTTTCTTTTGGAACTCCCATTTTATATAATAATTGTGCTACTACACTTGCTCTTCTAAAACCAAGACCTTCATTATATTGTTCTTTTCCAATTGTACATGTATGACCTAAAATAATAATTTTTTTACCATATCTTTTTTTAACTATACTTTTTAAGTCAATTGTTGTTTTAACAATCTCTGTTGAATCAAATTTAAAATTAAATGCACTTACATATGCAATTTTTTCAGTTGGATGAGTATCTTGAATTTCTGGTTTTACTTTTTCTATTTGAACTACTTTTTCTTCTGGTCTAACTTGAATATTAGAAATAATTGTTTTTTCATCTATTTTTGCTGTTCCAGTTCTATTTAATTCATTACAATCTTTTTCTACTTCAGAAGCATAAACAGTTATTCCTAACCCCCAAAATGCACCTATTGGACCTCCAATAATTGTACCTTGTAGTACACCTAATAAACCAAATCCAATTCTTTGACTATCTGTAATACATTCTTTTGTTGTTTGAGCATTTAAATTTGTTAATAAACCTATTAATAATACTGTTGACATAATAATTTTTTTCATTTTATCCCCTTTTTGTTTAATAATAACAAAATATCAATTAAATTAAACTTAATTATTATTTTAAGTTTTATATGATATAATAATAATAAAAAGGTTAAAAATGAAACTTAATACTATCTCTACTTCTACTATTGAAGCTATTATTTCAAGAAATGAATTAATTGATAATATCAATAATTTTAAAACTTCTGATTTAGCTCTAATTTCTATTTCTGAACCACTTCACCAACATTATGAAGATGAACAATTACCAAATAGTATTTGTAATTTATTTGATAATTACTTAAAAGTTAAATTTTGGGATATTGAAGAAGATTTTTTACATTATAAAATAATTTCTAATGAAATTGCAAAAGAAATACAAGATTTTATCTTAGAAAATAATAAACAAAATAAAAGGTTTTTAGTTCATTGTAGAGCAGGACAATCTAGGAGCGCAGCTGTAGGAAAGTCTATTGAATGTTTAAAATATTTTGGTATTGGTGAGGAAGCAAAATATAATTATCAAACAAATTTTAATTCTGAAATTGATGCTCATACAAGATATCATCCCAACCTAACTGTTTTTGATAAAATTGTAAAAGATTATTCAAATAATTAAATATATTTAATTTTTTTTATATCAGTTAAAACACTAAAACAACTTCCTTTTAGGGTTGATTGTTTAACTCATTAAATCATTTATAGAAGCTATTACAGATTTACCTTCTAAAATATTTTTTACTTCATCTGCTATTGGTGTATATATATCATATTGAGAACTTAAATTAGTTAAAGCATAAGTTGTTTCAATACCTTCTGCAACCTCACCTAATTCTTCTATTATTTGTTCTATTGATTTATTTGTTGCTAATCCTAGTCCAACTCTATAATTTCTACTTAATGTAGAAGAAGCAGTTAAGAATAAATCACCTGCTCCACTCAAACCTAAAAATGTATCACTATGATTTATATTATTTGAAGAAACTATTGTTTTTTTAATATACTCTTCTCCAAATCTATTCATTTCAATTAAACCTCTTGCAAGAAGTGCTGCTTCTGCATTTTGACCTAAATCTAAACCTTTACAAATACCACTTGCTATTGCTAAAACATTCTTATAAGCACCTGCTATTTCTGCACCTACAATATCTTCTGAATGATATACTTTTGTATTGTTTAAAGTTAATAAATCTTTGATTTGATTAAAAAATAATTTATCTTTTGTAGATACAACCATAGCAGTTGGTTTATTGTTCATAACTTCTGCTGCAAATGTAGGACCTGATAAGTATGATAATCTATCTTCTTCAACAAAGTCTTTATATATTTCTAATGGTAATTTATTTGTATTTCTTTCTATACCTTTTGAAGCTATTAGTATTTTTTGGTTACAATCTATAAAATTATTCTTTAACCATTCTCTAATTTCTTGAGTTGCTATTGTGATAACTAATATTTCTGAGTTTAATGCTTCTTTCATTTCAACAAAATTAGGTAAATCTCTTTTTGTTCTTGAAGATATTAAACATTTAGTGTTTTGATTGATTATATGATGAAGCGCTTGTCCCCATTTACCTGCACCTATTACTGCAATTTTGTTTTTAATCATTTTTTACTCTTATTTTTATTTTCTTATATTTTATAAAAAAATAACTTAAGAGTTCTTTAAGAAATAGTTATTTTTTAAAAGAATTCCAATTATCAATTTTTAAAATATTTACTTCTTTATTAAGTTTTATTTTTAATTCTTCATATTTATCATTATCAATACCATATTTTAATAATAATTCTTCTTTTAATGAAGGATAATTTTTAACAATTACTTCTAATAAAGTTTGTTGTATTTCTTTTGGTAATTGTTTAAAACCACTATCTTCCAGACTTTTTGTTTGTTCATTTATAATAAATGTATCTTTAATATCTTTGAAATAATATTCTACAATAAAACTTGCTAGTTCTTCAACTTTTATATTTTCTATATTTTTGTATTTCTCTTGTAATTGATTTAAGAAATCTTCTTTACTATATTTATCCATCAATTTTAAAAATCTTTCAACCTCATTATTTGGTTGAGCTTCTATTTGATTTTCTTCTTTTAATTTTTCTTCATAAAATTTATAATGAACAGGTATTGCCTCTTTCATTTTACCTTCTGTTATATTTATTGATTTTAAGAAATCAATAATTTCTATTATTTTAGTTTCTTTTAATTTTTTTACTTCATCAAAATCTTCTCCAACAATATCAAAGTATTCTACATTTTGATTTTTTTCTAATATTGATATTATTTTTTCTTCTTCTTCTAATTGATTTACTTTTTGTTCTGCTTGGTTTGCTTTTTGTTCTAATTGATTTACTTTTTGTTCTGCTTGGTTTGCTCTTAATCTATTCATTTTATTAGAAATCCAAGTATAAGTTTCTTCAACATTTAAATATTTACTAAATAATCTAACTTCTGAACTTTCATTTTTTGAATAGAACTGTTCTAATTCATTTTCTAATAATTTAGGGTTATATTTTATTACAAACTCAACAATTAGTCCAAGCATACCTTCTCTATAATCTTTATTTCTTGTAAATCCAATTTTTATAGCAGTTCCTATATCATTTGATAATGAATTACTAATTTTTTTTCTTTTTATTTTTTTTGTTGAATAATCAATAGCACCTAATTTCTTTCCTTCATATAAAGATATTTCTTCAACAATTTCTTCAAAACTAGTATCTTCATTATTTAAAGTATTTTCAATTTCTTCATATTCTTCTTCTGAAAAATTAGAATTAATTGATTTTGTTAATTCTATTGATATTTGGTCTCTTAAAGTGTAGTTATCTTTAATTTCTTTTAAAGGTAGTTCTTTTCTAAGTATTTCTAATGTTACTATAGTATTAGGACATATTTTTTCTAATATTTCTAAATACATTGTTATTTCTTGTGATTGTTCTATATTTTCTTCATATTCAATTTGTTCCATCAATTCTTCAAAAGATTTTACGTCTTTTTGAGTAACAAAAGAAATAAGTTCATTTATTGTTTTAGAACTACCTAAGTTTACTTTATTTGTTGTGTTATAAGTATTTATTGTTGTAAAGTTAGTTAAAGAATATTTACTTTGTTCATTATATACATTTTGAGATAAAAACATAAATGAGTTTAAGTAAGCATTTATCGCTTCTTTATTATTATCTACATTTAAATATTTTTCTTGACCTTTTGTTGTTGTATTGTAATATTGATAAAAAGATATTGAATATAATTCATTTATCTCTTTTTCTAATTCTTCTTTTGGAGTATTATCTACAATACTTTCCCATAGTCTAGTTTCTTTATCCTTTCCTCCAAACTCTTCAACAACTTTATTAAAG